>FWPU01001697.1_pt1 | contig 57155 bp, 53 predicted proteins | sample 2228361 | NCBI WGS metagenome assembly FWPU01 (sample SAMEA103939777, study PRJEB20133) | metagenome | reverse complement strand
CATCGGAGAAAAAGCGGAATCCCCCGCCGCACCAAGGGACAGATATGTGCCTTATGATTGCCAGCAAGATGACTTTTCTTCCGGCCCCTTGAAATTACACAACATTTTAGATATTCCAGGTCTTTTTGCTGCAACTAATTTGGAGATGACCCAAAAATATTTAATTGCACCTGCGAGGTGTAATTAAGAGGCGGGGAATTTACTTAATGACGATCTTCTCCGAAAATTCGGCGCTGCTGCCTGAAAATTCGTCATGGAGAACAACCTTGAGTATATAATTTCCAGCGGGAACACCAGTAAAGCGGAAATTGAAATTCAATTGCGTTTCGGGGTCAGGGAGAGTTGTTTCCCATTTAAAATTACCGAATTTTTTTTGACTTAACAATTCTTTACCTTTGGCATCCATAAAATAATAGTCAGCCGTTATTTGGGCCCGCTCGTCTTTAAATTGGTAGCCGTGGACATAGCAGGCCATATATATTCTTTCACCCGCTCTATAAACATTATTTTCTCTTTGCTCAAAACTTTTGTCTTCTTTGACCAAACGGGCCTTGGCCACGGTGAAGGGGAGCTCTTGCCAGAGGGCTTTTAAAGCATACTTTAACTGCGCAGCTGCATTAGCCGTGTATCCCTTTTTATAGGCTAATTTGGCCATGTCGATAAGCATGATAGTTTCTTCTTGGGGAGCAGGGGGTTTTTGCTTTGTTCCTTTTTTAGACGTACCTTTATCAAGGGACTTTACGGTCACATGTTTATAATCCTGCGGAACCTGAAAAATAGCGTCATTTACTGCCGATTTTTGAATGTTAGTCATCTCCCAACATTTATTCTCCTCGTGATAGCAGGCCTTAATAGGGAAATCTAAGAGTTTGGCTACCCATTGAGTCACGATGGGTTCTTTTTTTCCAGGTAAAAAGTACTGATATTTTTCACACTCATATGTTTTTAATTTCTCTGAACCGACCAGCTTTTTAGTAGCCTTTTCAATAAGCTCTTTTCTGGGCATGAAGCCACTTAAATTTTGAGGAAACATTAGGAAAGATTTCTTATCTGGGTATACCAAATAGGTAATCTCGTTTTGGGAATCTATAATCATATAAGCTTGGGCACCTTGGGCCTGACCTTCTTCCATTCTTATAGAATGGGCTTTAACATAAATATGGCCTGTTTCTCCCACCTTAGGACCTTCCATTACTTGCCAGTTGGCCTTAAACTCTGCGGCTCTGGCAAAATCTGACCCAAATATTATAGAAAAAGTTATCGAGACAGCAATGAAAGTATTTCTTATTAGTAGATGCTTTGGGGACATATTTTCTCCTCCATTCTGAAGTAAGCTAAATCTTGAGCCAAAATATTACTTTGAAGTCAGCTTAAGCTCTGGATCATCTTGCCCAAGGCAGCTCAAGCAAAGAAAAGAATTATTTTGGGGTAGTCGCTTGAGAAGAATAATAATTCACCCTGAGCAGTTGCCTAAATGGCATTATAGATGGAAAATGGCCCGCAAGCAAATAAAAAACAAAGCTTTATTTGGTTTGGTAATTTATTTTATGATTTTTTTGTTGCCGAAACCAGAGAAGATAAAAAGCAATGAGCAGAGCCAGAAAGGGAACGAGAAGAAAAAAAGTAACAGCTAAGAGATAGTTATCTTCCAAGAAAAAATGGAAACTTAAATAACAGAACCATATCTGCAAACATACTACGCAAAATATAACAAAAATAAAGAAAAAACGGTTTCTGAGAATCAATTATTAACTCCCTTCGGCCTACCCAATGAAAAATTACTAAAAGAAACGATAAAAATCAAGGGGAAAGGGACCTGATCGTCGATCAATTTTGAAATATATGATTAATTCAGATGGAAAGGAAAGAGGCTCACCACTTCCCCTTTTGCTGCCCGGACGAGAATTGAAAGAAAAATAAAAACTGATAGATGGGCAGATGCTTCTGTCTGCCCACCTTAAATTCTCAAAATAATAATGATTTTAGAAGATTAATTGCCAGAAATTTATAAAGAGGCAGGGGTTAAGAAAAGAGCATTAATTCCAGATAAACCCCCTAGCCTCTTAGACAAACCAAGATTTGGATACAAAAGTAATGGCGGGCAGGACCAATAATTTTATTGCTTTGATCTTTAATTTTTCATAAAATTCATTTTGATCTTTAGATAATTTAAAAGGGGGATTTATGAAAGCTGCTTATTATGCAGGAAACCGAAAGATTTTTTTAGGTGATTCCCCGCTTATTCCTCCAGGCCCAGAAGAAGTGCGCCTCCAAGTTGTTTACTGCGGAATTTGTGGTACAGATCTTCATATCTTCAAAGGCGGCATGGACAAGCGCGTATCAATTCCTCAGGTCATCGGTCATGAAATGGTCGGAGAAATTGTGGAATTGGGGCCAAATGTTAAAAGATGGGCAATTGGTGACCGCGTCGTAGTTCGCCCCTTAGCTCCTTGCGGAAATTGTCCGGCTTGCCAATCTGGCTTCTCGCATATTTGCTATAATTTAAAATTTCTGGGCATCGATACTCCTGGAGCTTTTCAAGGGTCATGGACTGTACCTGCCTATACCTTGCATAGAATTCCTGCCCATCTCCCCATAGACGAAGCAGCCCTAATTGAGCCACTGGCTGTGGCTTGCCATGACATTCGTCGCGGCGAGGTTAAGCCTGGAGAGGAAGTAGTGGTTATCGGCGGTGGGCCAATCGGCCTATTAATCAGCCTCGTTGCTGCGCAGGAAGGTGCCAAAGTTTTGGTGGCCGAAATAAACCCTTTCCGCCTAAAGTTAGCCCGCGAGTTAGGATTAGAGGCTATTAATCCCCAAGAAATAGATTTAGCTGCTTTAGTCAATAAACGAACTGCTGGGACTGGCGCAGATGTCGTCTTCGAAGTCTCGGGTTCTGCTCAAGGAGCCACCTTGATGACTCAATTAGGGCGTGCTCGGGGCCGGATTGTAATTGTAGCCATTTTTGGGGAGATGACCAAAGTTGATCTATTCCGCTTTTTCTGGCGAGAACTGCACCTTTGCGGTGCCCGAGTTTATGAGCCGAGTGATTTCGAAAGGGCCATATCCTTAACGGCTAGCAGAACCTTACCCCTCACCAAATTAATTAGCGCCAAAAGACCTCTAAGGGAGGTTGGCCAAGCCTTAGAAGAAATCGAGAACAATGCTAACTTGATGAAAATATTAATTGCTACCCAGGAGGAATAACTTATGAGCATCTTAGACCAATTTCGTTTAGATGGCCAAATTGCTCTTGTCACTGGTTGTCGTCGGGGAATAGGTAAAGCTTTTGCTCAGGCTTTAGCTGAGGCAGGTGCTGATATTATTGGAGTCAGTGCCTCTCTGGAGCCTTCGGGAAGTGAAGTAGAGAAAGAGGTTGTTTCGCGGGGACGCAAATTTAAAGGGTACGCGTGCGATTTCGGCAATCGGCAAGCCCTCTATGCTCTTATAGCCCAAATAAAAAACGATTTTCCGCAAATTGATATTTTAGTGAATAATGCGGGCACCATTCTCCGTAAACCAGCCCACGAACATCCCGATGAATATTGGGAAAAAGTCATCGAGGTTAATCTTAATGCCCAATTTATTATGGCCCGCGAGTTTGGAAAAGATATGGTTGCTCGCGGGAAAGGAAAGATTATCTTTACCGCATCTCTCCTTTCTTTTCAGGGCGGGATTACTGTTCCCAGTTATGCCGCAAGTAAAGGGGGTATAGCCACACTTACCATGGCCTTGGCCAATGAATGGGCCAGTAAAGGAGTAAATGTCAATGCCATTGCCCCCGGATATATCGCTACCGATGTTACTGCCGCTTTAAGAGCTGACCGCACGCGTTATGAACAGATTTTAGTCCGCATTCCTGCTGGACGGTGGGGGACACCCGATGACTTGAAAGGCGCGGTAGTTTTCCTCAGCTCGCAGGCCTCTAATTATATCCATGGAACTATCTTGACGGTGGATGGAGGCTGGATGGGCCGTTAAAAAATCTTCTGCCCACAATGCGGACAAAAATTGAATTTCGGATCAATTTCTCGGCGACAGCGCGGGCACTTCTTTGGAGTTTCCTCCCCAAAGAAGGGAGGAGGAATGGGTTGTCCTCCTTCACTAAAGATCCCGCCGCATCGCTGACATTCCAAGAAAGGTTCTCCCTTTTTTACTGGAATGAGAGGAATAAAGAAAAGGCTTAAATAATGGTCCAATCGCTTGAGTCGCGCTGAAGGTAATCCGCACCTTGGACATGGGCGAGGTTGATCATCTAATTTTACTTTTCTTGGCTGCACGCCTCCTATGAAGATGAAGACACTTCACCTCCTTGAAATTTAGCGCTTAGCAAGTGCGTCTGCCAAATTCAAAAGGTTTAATCCCGGATCGCTTGATAAACATAATGGCGCATAAGATACCGATAATGAAGGCGAAGCGCAGGCGCATACATCATCATTACGGTAACTAATTTTTCCTTGGGATCGATCCAAAAATATGTTCCATAAACCCCTGCCCAAAAATAATCGCCCACCGAGCCGGGTAAGGGACTTCGTCCAGGTTCTAAGCGAATACCGAATCCTAACCCAAATCCTCCCCCTTCTTCTGGGGTCGGAGAAATGCCGGCAAATTGAATAGGCACTAATGGGGCGTATTTTACTCCTGGGGGAAGATGATTGGCGGTCATTAATTCAATTGTCTTTCGGGAAACTATTCTTTGGCCATCGAGAGTTCCGCCATTCAAGAACATTTTGCAAAACCGAGCATAATCAAAGGCAGTGGAGACCATTCCGCCCCCTCCAGAGATCCAGCGCGGACGTTTGGTGACATCACGCATAGCAGGTTTTTTACCAGTTGCAGGATCAACTTGCATCTCAGCTAATCTTTTTTGATTCTCTTCCTGAACCCAAAAGCCAGTATCCTTCAGCTTCAATGGTTGGGCAATTTTTTTAGCTACAAATTTATCAAATTCCATTCCTGAGATAACTTCTACGATGCGGGCCAGAACATCGGTGGACATAGAGTATTCCCAGGTTGTTCCTGGATGGTAATGAAGAGGAAGCTGCGACATTTTATTTACCATCTCGGTGTTTGTATTATTATAATTAAAAACTCCCGCTTTATTATAGAGTTCCTTTACTAAGGATTTGCCAAATAAGCCATAAGTCAATCCCGAAGTATGGCGCAAAAGATCTTGAATGGTCATCTCCCGGGACGCGGCTTCCAAAACCAGCTCCACTTTCCCAGTTACTTCATCTTTCTTCTCCACCCCCACTTTTAAATCTTTAAATTCTGGCAGATAACGGGAAACAGGATAAACAATCTGAATTTTCCCCTCTTCAGCGAGCATCATAATCGCCAAAGAAGTAAAAGGTTTAGTCATGGAAGCTATTTGAAAGATAGCGTCTTTGGGCATGGGGATATTTTTCTCACGATCCAGATATCCAATAGCTTCATAATAAGCTATCTTGCCTTTACGCATTATTAGGACCACAGCACCAGGAATGGCTCCTTTTTCCACATCATTTTTAAGACCCATAGTAATTCTTTGCAAACGCGCCGAGGAAAGACCTACTTCTTCTGGATTTTTGGCCCGAGGAAGTTCTTGGGCATAGGCTATAGAAAAAACTACGAATAATATGATTACGAGTCCTAATATCTTCTTTATTTTTTTCATTGATTTCTCCTTTCTTGGGGGAGATTTATAATTTTTCAAAAGCAATAACCTGTTAGCTTTAATTAAATATTTTTATGGAAGATTTGATAATTCAGGAATGAATCTTCTAAATAGATGGTGCCGGCGGTGGGGGTCGAACCCACACGGACCCGAGGTCCACGGGATTTTGAGTCCCGCGCGTCTTCCAGTTCCACCACGCCGGCTAATTTTTAAGGATATTATAAATGTTGGCCAATCCCGCGTCAAATAAAAAATATGGTTAGGACACTCTTGTCCAAATTAAGTTTTGAAGTTGAGCCCTTATTTGGTATAAAAGTTGGAAGGAAAAACAAAAAACCAAAGGAAGGGTCAACCATAAATAAGTATTTTAAAATATTTAGCCAAATGTTACAATTGTTTCCTCTTTTTGAATTCCAGCAACTGGTTAAAGAGACGAAGGCTGAACGTCATGTTTGTAGTTTTTTGGCAGAGCCAGGTTGGAGTCAATTTGTTGCCATGCTTTTTTGTCAATTGGGGCGAGCAAATAGCCTGCGCGAGAATAGATGAACCAGGGATGAACCGGGGATGAACCGGGCAGGAGGTCTGCGGAGCTGTGAAGGGAAGTTAAAGCATCTGGACCTTTCTGCTCCCAGCCGTTCTACTTTGGCTTATGCCAATGAGCATCGGCCTTGGGTTCTTTATCAACAAGTTTTTCTTAAGCCTTTTGTGCGGCCTCGGCCGCAGGTTAATATGGGGAAGAGGAAGTTTCGGTTTAAGAATAAGCTTATGGGTTTAGATTCTTCTGTTATTGATCTGTGTTTAAGGACATTTGATTGGGCTCATTTTCGGCGGGCCAAGGGGCGACTACTATTGCTGCTATCTATAAAGATCGCTGGCAGATAGAGATCTTTCCCGCCTCTGGTTTAAAGCCCTGAAGCAGAACTTTAAGATCAAGACCTTCTTTGGGTATGATTATATAAAGCAAAAATTATATTGGACTGAGAGAAGAGATGGATCATCAAAGATTAATTAGACAGAAATCTGCGTTTTTTAGTTTATCTAAATGCTTTTCTTTAAGAGAAAAAATTGGTTCTTCAAGGATTATTAATGGGAAGTAAGGGAGAGAATTCTAAATTGCCAATATATATCCGTCTAAAAAATCACCAATTTCTTAAGAGGATTAAAAAAATTTTTTCAATATATCATTAATCCAAGGAAAGGAGGAAGATTATTATGAGTTGGAGAAAAGGGCGAGTTATTTTTTCTATTGCAGCATTAGTTTTTCTGACGGCATTAATTATTTTTCCAGCGCAGGCAAAAGAAAAACACACTCCTGCTGTTAAAACAAATTATGGAGTATTAAAGGGGTTCATAGATGATGAAGTAATTATTTGGAAAGGGGTTCCCTACGCCAAGCCACCTATAGGAGAGTTAAGATGGAAGGCTCCCCAAGATCCCGAACCTTGGAGAGGAATTCGCCAAGCAGTATTTCCCGCTAATAAATGCACCCAACTCAAGACAACTCCCGAGTGGATTCGTACTGGCGAAGTTGATCCTGAAAGCAGTGAAGATTGTTTATATCTTGATATTTACCGACCCAATCGTCCTGCTTTTAAGCATGAAAAACTGCCCGTTTATGTTTGGATTCATGGCGGGTCCAATAATTTTGGATCAGCCAGGGAATATGATGGATCTATTTTAGCAGCGCGGTCAAATGTAGTAGTAGTTATCGTTCAATACCGCCTGGGGCCAATGGGGTGGTTCTATCATCCGGCCATGCAAACTGGGGGTATTGATAAACTTTCGGATTCAGGTAACTTGGGGACCTTAGATCATATTCAGGCCTTAAAGTGGGTAAGAGAAAATATAGATGCCTTCGGTGGCGATCCTAAGAATATAACTATTACAGGAGAATCCGCAGGTGCTCATAATGTAATGAATCTGGTAATATCACCTCTGGCCAAAGGCCTTTTTCACAAAGCCATGTCGCAGAGTGGGGGCATGTATACGAAAACAATTGAGTATGCGCGCAATTTGGCGAATAGAACGATTGAACAAGTTATAAGATTTAAAGAAGGAAAAACAGCAGAAGAGGCGATGGCCTTGCGTATTGCTATGGAGAATGATGGGACTTTAGAAGATTATTTAAGAGCTATAGATGCTGGAACTTTCTTCTTAGCTATTATTAAGGTGGGCGGATCTATTGGGACTTATGATGGAATTGAAGATGGTACCGTTCTTCCCTTTGGGGGATGGATGCCAGCAATCAAGGCTGGAAATTATAATAAAGTTCCCATAATACTGGGGAGCAATGAATATGAGAGCAAATCTTTTATGCCACTTTATGGCCCCGCGGTCAAACTATATGGTATACCCTCGGGTTCATATTCTTGGTTTAATCTGATTGACGTCCTCAAAGGAACAAAATCATTTGATGAAGTACTGCCCACAGATTTTGATCGGGAGCTTTATGAAATCACAGGATATTATGGCAGTAGAAATTGGCGGGCCAAATACGTTGACACAGTGGCACGCGAGTTGGCCAATAAACAGATGGATGTATATGCTTATCTGTTTAAATGGGGAGGACCAGGGTCTGGGCCATTTCCTTTCAATTTCATTTATGGCGCGGGACATGCCATGGAAATAGCTTTCTTTTTCGGCAGCCCCAAAGATTTATGGGGATATTCATTTACTTCAGAAAATGAGCGAGGAAGAAAAGCTCTTCAGAGTGCTATGATGCGGTATTTAGCAAACTTTGCTTGGACCGGGAACCCGAATTCCCGTTTTTCATTTCTACCATGGGGGGAAAAATGCCCTCATCTTAATCGTTTACCAAAGTGGCAGAAATGGTCGAATGCTCCAGGAGGTCCTAAATCAATCGTTTTTGATGCTGACTTGGATGAAGCAAAAATATCGATGATGAATGAAGAGCTCAGTATTGAAGGGGTGAGAGCTGAGCTTGAGGAAGAAATTGGTATCATGCCGACGAACGCCAAAGCGGTGGCGCGTTTATTCCAGTTTTTCCCACCGTGGTAAGTAGTCTTATAAGGGTGAGGAGGAAGCTCCTCACCCTTATTAAGCCAATGTGAAACATTATCATAACTCAAATAAAAAATAGCAAAAATGGCTAGCAAAGAGCAATCAAGAGGTAGGCCGATAATTACCCATTCTTTTGCCGCCGCACGCATCGCCCCGGGTGAGGTGTGGCAAGTTTATCTTAATGCGGTGGACGAAGAAGGAGACATGAAGTTCATTATTTGCTCTCTGGAAGCTTCCGGGAGCGGCAGTCAGCCGACTTGTTTCATAAGGATCTTAGAAGATCAGCAAAGATATCTATCGGGTTATATCTATCTATTTACAGGGGGAGCACAGAATTTAAATTCCCTGAATTTCTTAATGCGGGTAGTAATCCAGGATAAAGCAGGCCAATACAGTGAGCCAGTTTCTTTTTCTTTAAATTTTGATCCGCGGGCTAAACCAGAAGCCCCTCCCTTAGGAGTTTTTCAGGATAAAGAACTTGGGCCCATCATGGTGGATTTAAATTCAGTAGGAATACCCCCTGGACCTTAGATTACAGTCCAAGTAAGATAAGTCCTAACAATATTAGAACTCCTATGGGAATATAAGGTATTCCATGGGTTAATTTAAAACTTTGGGATGAAGAGTAATCTCCAACTCTTCCTTCGGCGTCTATTGCTTTCACCCGTACATAGTATTCGCCAAATTCCAAAGGTTTCGGCAAGATGATCGCGGGTTTAGCTAACTCCTTTTCCAGGAGCAGCTTTTGGAACTCAGCATCTTCGCTGAGTTGAAAATAATAGCGCATCCCTTTACCCAAGTCATTCCAGCTTACGTAAACTTCCTTCCACCGTATTTCCGGTTTGTTTATAATTGGCCGAGGAGGAGGTGGCGGCTTGATCTCAAAACTCTGCGGCATGGAAAAATCTCCGGCATAGCCATCAGCATCAATAGCCTTTGTGCGTACATAGTAAGTCCCAAACTCCTGCGGTTTAGGCAAAGTAATTTCGGGTTTTTCTACTTTCTGTGTATGGAGGATTTGCTGAAAATCGCGATCCTTGGCCATTTGGAATTGATAATGAATTCCTTTACCAAGGTCTTGCCAACGAATAGTAATTTCTTCCTTTCCCAGCTCAGGCTTTTGTAATGGCGGAGCAGGGGGAGGGGGGAGGATAATGAAGCTCAAGGCATCTGACCAGAGGCCTTCATAACCATCAGCGGCAATAGATTTCAATCTAAACCAATAGCGCTTAAATTCGAGGTTCTCCAACGTAAATTCCGTGTCCGTAATATCTTTCTTATCTATTATTAAAGTCTTGAATGCACTTTCGGTAGCAACTTGTAAGCGATAATTTACGGCATCCGTAACTTTCAACCATTTGAAAGTCACCGATTTCTTCTTGAATTCGGCCCCTCTTGCAGGTGCCTCTATATAAGGCGGGAGCGGGTTGATACGGATTTTTAACTCAACAGGCGGTAATGGAATTCCTTCAATGCCCAAGTCATCAATGCTGTGGCTTTGCAAGAAATATAGGCCATCATCAATGCCGACTAGTAAAAATTTTTCATCTGGCCTAATTACTTTTTCATAAACTAAATCCTTCATTTCCTTATCTTTGGCCAACATTATCCTGTAAAAAGTTGCCCCTTCTATTGATGTAAATTTGATAGAAATAGGCATAGATTTATATATTGGCTCTAAATCTAAAGGTGCAGGCGGGAGAAGAAGTTTGCGCGGTTTTAAAGGTGGCGCCCCCTTCTTAACTATGGAACCTTCCCCTTCTCTTACCTCAACTTTCTGTTTCTGAGCCATTAATTCAATGGCTCCGCGTAATACTTCCATCCGAGTAGTCTCTTCTTGGTCAACAGCAGCTCTAAAATCTGTTCCCCTCACTCCAGCTACGGCATTTTGAGTAACTATTTCCGATCTTGACCTGGCACCAGATGGAGGAATAGACCTTAAGATAGTATTTCCCTTTTGGAGGAAAAGTTTGCGGGCAGTGTAAAAACCCCCTTTTTTCTGGGCGGTAGTCAAACCTAAGGTTGTGTTAGCTCGAAGGAAGAAGGAAGCTCCATCTTCAACAAAAGTAACTTCCACCGCAGATCTGTCTGCGGTTTTTATAGTACTACCTTGCTTGACTAATTCATTTAATTTGAGCCCAATCCATTCCTCCTTACCTTTTTCTTGGATTATTACTTCTCCTTTGAGAAAAGAAACCCGGGCCTCTAAAGGTGTTCCTTTCAGCAACTGCACAGGAATGAGCAATGTTTGACCGGGATAGATTAAGTTAGGATTTTTTAGTTTATTTACGGCCGCGACCTCTCTCCATTTTTGGGAGTCTTCCAGATATTTCTGGCAAATATTAATCAATTTGTCCCCCTTAACCACTTTAAGCTCAAAAAACTCTCCTTCAGTCCCATAAGCAATAGGGGATGAAAAAATAATCGCAAATAAAAGAATCACCCTGCAAAATTTAATTTGGAAAAGAAGAGGAAGCTTCATAATTTGGTTCCTCTGTATTTTATGAGCCAATATAAAAATGTAAGTAAACAATAGTCTTTTTTGAATTATCTGTCAAGTTAGCAAAATTCACTACTAGCCATTTTCTGCTGCCAATATCCTTCTCATCTTTCTCCTCTCCTAAAGGAGAGGAGTTGATCGACGATCAGTTTAAAAGACTTGCCCACCTTCACTTTTTAAAAATAATAGTGATTTTAAAAGATTAATTGCCGGAACTTTATAAAGAGGCCAGGGGATAAATGAGGGAGCATCGGCGGGAGAAGAAGGAGTAAAAACTGAAAGCCAAATTTCCGCAAAGCGTTGGCGGACATAAGAAATAAGCAAATTTTTTAGCCGAAGCGAGCCCGGGCTAAATAGGATAAAAGTGCCTCATGATCCCGAATGAACCCCCTGGCCTCTTAGGCGGCCCAAGATTCGGACTGCCAAGTGAAGGTGGGCAAGGTTCAAAAGAACCTTGACTCATCTGTATTTGGGGAGATATGATTTAAAAAATAGGAGGAGAGAAAAATTCTAAGGAGAAAAAAATGAAGAAGATTCTTATTATTCTCGGCTTATTACTATTAGCAAGTCCATTAGGGGCTGCAGATGTTGGCTTCCAAATTAGTATCGGGGCGCCAGGTTTTTACCTTTCGGTGGGGAATTTTTTTGGATACCCAGAAAGAGAAGTTATTATAATTAGGGAAAGAGGAATTCCAGATGATGAGCTGCCGGTAGTCTTTTTTATATCCCACCATGCCCATGTACCTCCAGAAGTTATCATAGAATTACGGGTCCACCGCGGCTGGTCTTGGTCAAAGATATGTGCCTATTATAGAATACCTCCCGTAGTTTTTTATATACCGGTAGAAAGGTATGGTCCCCATTATGGTCCGGGCTATCGTCATTACCAGCACTTCCGGCATAAAAGAGATTGGGAAAGAATCCGGATGACGGATGCTATAATAGTTAATCAGGTAAACTTGATTTTTATATCGAAATATTATAATTATCCGCCAGAGAGAGTGATCAGGATGCGAGAACCGGGTACGTCCTTTGCAACCATTGAAAGAAAGGTTTACAGGGAAAGGGAATATCAGGTGCGCGGAATAAAGCCTCCTAAAGGAAGATTTCGGCCAGGTAGTCCTCCAGATAAGAAGGACCAGCAAAGGTGGAGAGAAATGTCTTCCCATGGGGTAAGGCCGCCGGAGGCCAGGTTCCGAGATATCTATCCTTCGACCCCCCCACCATCGCAGAGGCCAGAGGTAAGAGGTAGATATGACGTGAAGGAGAGAGGTGAACCCCGCGGGCATGGAAAGGGCGAAAAACCAGGGAAGAGATAAGATTTTATCTTGTAATTTGGGCGAAAAGGGCACAATTTTTAAAAAAGGGAAAGGAGAATTATTCATGGAAAAAAGGAAGTATTTAATTTGCATGCTGGCCTTAATAGTTAGTTTTTGCTGGATCTTAGGAGAAGGTAATTTTCTTCCGGTGGGGGCGAAAATTAAAAAACCGCCTAACTATCCGACCAGGGGAATTGAAGTGATAGTCGGCTGGGGAGCTGGCGGAGGTACGGATACTTACATGAGGGCAATTTCTATTTACGCCCGTAGACTTCTGGGAGTTCCCTTGACCATCATAAATATGCCGGGTGCTTCCGGAGCTAAGGCCGCGGAATACGTGCAGCAGCAACCGGCAGATGGCTATACCTTGTGGGCCATGGGTTCGAATTTTCCCATTAATATTGCCCTTAAAAAAACCAAATACCAGGTTGATGATTTTGAACCGGTCATTCGTAATCAATGGGATGTAGCCGCTATTCAGACTTCGGCGGAGAAAGGACGTTTTCAGACCATCCAAGAACTGATCGCTTATGCCCAAAAAAATCCGCGTCAAGTTAGTATTGGAGGAACAGGGGCTGCCAGCTTTGATGAAGTTGTTTGCGGCTTGTTTAGTGAAGCGGCTGGGATAGAATTAAAGTATATACCCTATGAAAAGGCCGGGTCAATGCATGCGGCAGTACTGGGAGGGCATCTGGACGTAATGTTTGAAGAACCAGGGCCCACCATTGATTTGTTAGAGGCGGGAAAATTAAAGCCCTTGGTGGTATTTATGGAGAAGAGACTGGACAAATTTCCCAATGCCCCCACGGCCAGAGAGTTGGGATATGATGTTACCATGGGAATATGGCGGGGACTCTTAGCTAAAGCTGGGACTCCTCCGGAAATTATCCAATATCTGCACGATGTTTTTAAGGCAGCTTCCGAGCATTCCATCTATCGGGCTGTAGAAAAGGAAAGCTATCTTCATCTTCGTCCTGGCTACATGGGCGGAAAAGAATTCAAAGAATTAATCCGTAAAGAAGTAGAAATATATAGAAAAGTCTTAAAGAAGCTGGGCCATATTTAAAGAAAATGACCCCTGCGCTACACTTGTTAATCCCTAAAAGATAGCGCGGGGGTATTAGTAAAAAGAAAGATATTTTTTACTTATCTGGAGCTAAGACCTCTCCTTGAAATCTTTCCATTTTTGAATAATTTTTATGAAAAAGGGAAGATTTTTAATACCAATTCTAATTTTTATTATGGCAGCCTATTTTTACACAGTAGCCAACTCATTCCGGCAATTAAAAGCGGTGGAGCAGGTAGGTCCTGATTTTTGGCCCAAAATTATTTTAATTGGGGTCATGGCCTTGAGCATTTTCATTATTTTGAATGAGAGAAAAATCAAAAATGAAATTGGCCCTGCCCGGGGAGAGAATGAGGCAGGCAACCGGACGCGAGTAATCTGGGGAGGGATTTTGATTATTGTTTATATCTTTTTTCTGGACTATGGGGGATTTGTGCTCTTAACGCCCATCTTCATGGGCAGCTTTATGTACCTCTTAGGCGTCCGAAAAAGACTGTTTATAGTGATAAGCTCGGTATTATTCTCGGGAATAATTATTCTCCTTTTCGCTAAATTTCTATTAGTGGCTCTTCCTCGAGGGATAGGAGTATTTCGGAATCTGAGCCTATTATTCTATTAATAATTAATAATATCTGGCCTGGCTCCGATAAATCTTCAGGGCATATATTTCTTCTTCTTTGTGGAGAAGCGAAGATGAACAAAAAATAAGAGTACAAGAGTGGGCCATTATTTCTATCTCGGTTTTTTAAATGCTTTATCCCCTGAAAACCTGGTGGCTCTTCTGGGCGGAATGTTTGCCGGCACTGTTGGAGGAGCAATTCCAGGGATCAGTGGAACCATGATGGTGGCAATCATCATTCCCCTCACTTATGGCATGGATCCCACCGCTGCCATCATTTTTTTAATCGGGATATATGTGGGGTCAGTTTATTCCGGTTCTATTACGGCCATTCTCTTTCGCATACCAGGAGCACCGGAAGCGGTAGCTACCACCCTCGATGGATATGAGCTCAACAAGAAGGGGCAGGCAGCGGAGGCCTTAGGCGTGAGCATTTTCAGCTCGGCTACAGGAGGGCTCTTTGCCACCTTGGTCCTAATGTTTTTATCCCCCCAGCTTGCCCAAGTTGCTCTGACCTTTGGGCCGGCAGAATTTTTCGCTGCCTGCGTTATGGCTCTTACTGTGATTAGCAGTTTAGGGGGAAAAAGTGTTCTCAAAGCCCTTTTCTGCGGTCTTTTAGGATTATTTTTTGCCACTATTGGCATTGATTCCATGTCCGGGGTAGAAAGATTTACCTTTGGAAGCATGACCCTGATGACTGGCATAAGTTTTGTACCCGCCCTCATCGGCCTATTTGCCATCTCGGAGGTTCTAAGGCAGACGGAAAAATTTCTCCAGATAAAGGCAGGGAAGCAGAAGGTAAAAGCTAAAATGCCTTCTTTCCACCTTATCCGCCAACTGAAAAACACCCTCTTCCGTTCTTCGATAATCGGAACGATAATTGGTATCCTTCCTGGTATTGGAGCTACCACTGCGGCACTAGTCAGCTACAGCGAAGCCGTGAGATGGTCCAAGGAGCCCGAGAAGTTTGGAACCGGTATATTCGAAGGAGTCGCTGCTCCGGAAGCAGCCAATAATGCTGGCGCTGTGGGTACCCTGGTCCCCTTTTTAACCTTGGGCATTCCGGGCGGGGCCAACACAGCTCTTTTGATAGGGGCTTTCATTATTCATAACTTAAGGCCTGGGCCCCTCTTATTTGTCAAAAAACCTCTCTTTATCTACACCATTTTTGCCGGGGTTTTTCTTTCCAATTTTCTAATCATTATTTTAGGCAAACTCTTTATCCGCTATTTCGTAAAAGTAGTGGAGCTTCCCTACACTATTTTGGGACCGGCCATTATAATCCTCTCTATAGTGGGTTCCTTTGCCGTGCGGAATAACATGGGCGATGTTCTCCTTATGTTTGGGTTTGGCCTCATGGGGTATTTCTTGGAGAAATACGGGTATCCCATCACGCCCATGGTGATTGGATTGGTCTTAGGGCCGATCACTGAATCCGAATTGCGTCGCGCCATGCTCCTTTCCAATAACGATCCTCTTTACTTGATCAGCCGGCCTATTAGTGCAGCTCTCCTGGCTAGCGCCGTCTTCTTCATCTTCTTCCCTTTGCTTAGAAAATATTGGCAGTCCCGTCGAAGAAAGGCCTGCGCTTAATTTCTCCCTAAAAGAGTAAGGCCCCAAGGGAATTCCCTTCCCCTTTCTAATTGGAACGATAAGAAAATTGGGGATAACTCCCCGAGGATAAAAGACAAACCTTCCCCGTTTTCCTTTTCCTTGCGGCGTCTTCTATCTCCAATTAACTGGAAAACGTGAAGGTGGGCTAGGAATTAATATCCTTGCTTATCTGGAGGAAAAAGGGTAAGATCAATCAATTTTATGATATTATAATAAATTAAAGAAGAAATGGGGTCAGAGAAGTAGAAATTTCAATAAAGGAGACAAAACTATGTTTAAGGAATTCAAAGAATTTGCGATGCGCGGAAATGTGTTGGATATGGCTGTTGGCATAATAATCGGAGCCGCTTTTGGGCCGATTGTTAATTCATTGGTGAATGATATTATTATGCCGCCTATTGGTCTATTATTAGGGAAAGTAGATTTTTCTAACATATTCCTTGTGCTCAAGGAAGGGAAGGTTGCGGCACCTTACGCCTCCGTCGCGGCCGCCAAAGCGGCTGGAGCAGTGAGTATAAATTTAGGCTTATTCATAAATACGATCGTTAACTTTTTAATAGTTTCTTTTGCTGTCTTTATTTTGGTCAAAAATATCAATCGATTCCGAAGGAAAGAAGAAGCCGCAGCTCCGACAAAAAAGGATTGCCCTTTCTGTTTAAGCAGTATTCCTATTAAAGCGACCCGTTGTTCCTTCTGTACCTCGGAGCTCAAGGCTTAAAAGATTTAAAAATAGTTAGCTAAATATATTTGAAATTTCCCCAGATTCCCATTTTCTTTTAATAGAGAAAAGGAAAGGAAGAGGAAAAATTATTATTCAAAGAAGGCGCGGTGAACAAATGAGTTAATAAAAAATTGGAAGGAGGGGTCAGCGATGAATTCTTCTCAAAGAAAGAGATGGATTCCTCTGCTATTAATAATTGTCCTAATAATTGCTGCGGGAATTTATTTTTTTTACTTTTCTTTAAAAAAGCCAACAGAAGATAAATTTCCCAAAGACCTTGGTCTTCCTGAGGTTAAGGAGGCCAAAATTCCTCCATTCAAAATCTCTCCTGAAGAAAAAGAGGCTTTGCAAATACCTGAAGTCGGTCTCAACGAAAGTGATGAGATAGTGCGGAAATACAGCCGAGAATTAGGCCCTGACAAACAATTATGGGAATGGTTGAAAATAAAGAATTTGATCAGAACAATAACTGCCGCTACAGTAAGCATTGCCGAGGGAAAGAGTCCCCGAGCTCTGCTGAAATTTTTGGTACCTACTAAAGGATTTAGGATTGAGAAAAAAGGCAATCAACTCTTTATTCACCCTGAAAGTTATCGACGCTTTGATTTTATAGCGAATGTAATCTCCTCATTGGATGCTAAGAAAACGGTAAGGTTATACAATGCTTTGAGACCTCTCTTTCAAGAAGCTTACCGTGAACTGGGCTATAGCTCAGGAGATTTTGATGAAGTGCTTTTTCAGGCCATAGTTATGACTTTAAAGATGCCCCAGATTAAAGGAAAAGTCTTACTTGAGGAAGAAGAAAAAGGAATTAACTATTTGTTCTTTGATGAAAATTTGGAAGATTTGAATGATTTCCACAAACACTTAGTAAGAATGGGCCCGGACAATGTCTTGAAGATTCAAAAGAAAGTGCGGGAAATAGCCCGGGAGCTTAATGTTTCTGAAGATCAACTCCCTCAGCCCAAAGAGTACCTGGCTAAAGTAAGATAAAGAAAGTCCTATAATCGGCAGTCAAAGACAAGCCATAATTTAAGCAATGGTCCAAAAATCGTGCCTAAACAAATTCTCAGCAAATTTTCATCTCCTAAAGATGACTTAGCTTTTTGGCTAAGCAAAACTCCGGAAGAACGAATCTCAGCCGTTGACTTTTTAAGAAAACAAATCCATGGAAGTTCAGAAAGACTTCAGAGATCTATCGGCATTGTTAAACATTCACCAGGTTGAGAATATGATCGTGGGCGCTTATGCTTTAGCTTTTCATGGTGCCCCGCGTTACACCGGAGATATGGACATATTCGTTAGACCTGTCCCTGAAAATTTGCTGCATATAATATTATAATTTACTTTTACAAATATTTATTTTGAAATCGCTGTTCTTTGGGCAAGAGAAGTTTTATAAACATGAAGAGGAGGAGCAAGAGCTTCTGGATGGAGCCGTTTCAGGAAGGGTGGAAGCAGGGAATGGAGACATACAAGTTTGTTATATTAGGCGCCAACAATTAATAAAAAATAAGAAAGCTTTGGCAGCAGAAAAAGACCTTGCTGAGCTCGAGACCAGTGGTGAGGATTAAGGCTCTTCTGCTATACATTTTTGTAATAATGGTTAAATTTGAATGACCATTCTCTCCCAAAAGGATTTATTAAAAAAGTCATATGGAATATTTCTTCATCCTTATTCGCAAAGCCTGCATCTTTGGACTCATATTTTTGATCTTAGATCATAGTAGATTTTGCGCCGCGGGAAAAAGGTATTCCCTCACTTTTTATATTGGCCAAATAACTCACGGCGAAGTGGCTAGTCCTTTTTCGCAAAATATTCATTTTCTCGACGGCTATATTTTTGTAGGAGCATGGGCCTGGACAATGAGGAATTTCTTGAATGGAGCTTTATCGATGGAGTTGGAGGGACAGATAGGGAAATATTTCAATGATCAGAAAAATTGGGAGATAAATCTCGCGCTCGCTGCTCGGTGGCGTAAATTCCCTTGGCGAGAAAAGATCAATATTAGTGTTGCCTGGGGAATCGGTCCTTCTTATGCTACCGAAGTTCCTCCTATAGAAGTAAGGATCAATGGAGCAAGCAGACAAATGCTGGTTTACTGGTTTGCTGAAGCTACCTTTGGCCCACCTAAAAGCAGTTGGAGCTGGGTATTACGTATCCACCACCGCTCCCCAGGGTTCGGTTTATTGGGAACAGAGGGCGGAGCTAATATTTTAAGTAGCGGGTTAAAATTCTATTTTTGAGTATTATTTTTTTGATTGCTTTCGCCAAAGCCCCCCTGTAAGAATCAGAAAAACACCAGAAGGTATCCACACCCATTTTATTTCGCTGAGCAAAACTTCCATGCCCCAGGGACTAAAGAATGCTTCCATTCCTAAGGGAGCCACAATGAGGGGTCTCCAAGGCAGGAAGTAACGGGTGTTGTCCAAGGGGAAGAAAAAAGCCACTCCCAATCCGCCATTGGTCATAGCATCAAGCAAGCCGTGGGTAGAGAAAATAAGCGAGGAGAATAAATAGATCTGCCATCTCTTTTTAGGATATTGGGGAAGTTCTTTGCCTATGAGCCAAAGAATTATAAACCCTAAGAAAAAGGCAAAGACCAAGGAATGAGTAAGGCCGCGGTGGCCAAGGATATGCTGGTACGAATATCCCCAAGAAAAAGTCAAAACATCAATATCAGGCAAAATGGCTCCGCTAGCTATCCCACCCCAGAAAGACCAGGGCATCCTTTCAGGAAATAGGGCCTTACCAATGAGAAGAGAAGAAAAGGCATGGGTAACTATCGAAGCCATTACTTTCTTGCCAACTTTTCCTTTTCCGGGCTAATTATTTTTTTATTGCTCTTATCTTTGAGGCTGCTGAACTCAACACGGAGCGCAGGATACTAAACTCATGGCCGATCTCCAGGAAGCGGCAGCCCATTTCAATGTATTTTTGGGCTTCTTCCTCCCAAGGTTCACCGATGCCGATGCCCACGGCTTTATTATATTTGCTTGCCGCCTCGATGGTTCTTTTAATGGCATCTTGAACACGCGGATGGTCTTTCTTGGTGGAGCGGAAACCAAGAGACATACTGTAGTCAGAAGGACCAAAGAGACAATAATCCAAGCCCTCGATAGCAAAAATCCTATCCAGATCAGCCAGCACTTGCTCATTTTCGATCATAATACCCACAAGAAGCTGCGTATCACTCCAGTTTACCCAATCTTCACCACCTCGGGCACCCCAACCGCCAGAAAATGAGAAGCTGCTAAAACCGCGAATCCCCCGGGGAGCAAATTTGGCGGCCTTTACTACTTCGAGGGCCTCTTGGTAATTAGCTATGTCCGAAACAAGAATAGCGTGCGCTCCAGCCTGGAAGGCTTTGGAAATAAGGTAAGGGTTTCCTTTTTCAACCCGCACTATAGCGGTAATGTCAACTACCGCCGCGGCGCGCATCATGTGCTCCATAGATTCGTCTCGCCGCCAGGAATATTCATTATCAATGCGGCAGAAATCTAATCCGCTATAACCGGCCACTTCTACAGCAGCCGGACTATAAGAATCCAGGCACGTCCCCACGGCCACTCTTCCTTCTTCTAAAACTCTTCTCATCTTATTTATTCTTTCCACCTTTTCCTCCTTGATTTACCAGTTATTAATAAGCGTATTAATTATTTTCTTAGCCAAGCGGTCATGGCGAGCCCCCCGGGGTGCAGCCAACCCGCCTTAAGATGTGCTACTCGTTATGGTCCTAGCCATGACTCGTAATTTTGCCTTCAAAATATAATTTTTCACTTTTTTATTCATCATAAATTTTTATCAGAAAGCTATTAAGATTCTTGCCTTAGGAAATAAAATCCCTTATGGACATTTTTAAGGTTTTTTATTCCTTTGTTAAAGGAAGCAGTTCTTTAAGCATAGTTTCATATTCATCCCAATATTTGGAATATTGCACTGGGTCCATATACCGGAGAGTTAGTCCCATGTCCGCCATGCGTTTCTTATGTTCTTCAGTCGTTACTACTTGCTTTATGGCCTCGCTCATTATATTGATAATTTCTTTCGGAGTTCCTGCTGGAGCAGCGAATCCCCTAGAGGAGGCATTATAAAGTTTATACCCCTGTTCCGCAAATGTTTTTATTCCAGGATAAAATGGGCTGGGCTTGTCATCCATTATGCCCAGTATGCGCACTTCACCGCTTTTAAATTGAGCAAGCAAGTCTCCAACATTTCCGCAAAATACATCTATTTTTCCGCCCAGGAAAGCAGTCATAGCTCGAGCAATTCCTTGGGAAAAATGTACCATCGCAAACTGGACGCCTGTCATTTTCTGCAGTTGCAGAAGGGCAAAGGCTTCATCACTTTGAATTCCGGTGGTTGAGATTCTAATTTTTTTTGGATTAGCCTTTGCGACTTCAATCATCTCTTTCAAGGTTTTGAAAGGACTGTCTTTCTTGACCGCGATGAGTCCAGGGTCAACAACATGTAAAGCCAAAGGTTCAAAATTCTTGCGCGTATAAGTTGCCTTCCGGGCTGGATCTAAATAAGTAACCACTGCTGAAGGGAAGTTGGTGTTTCCTATAGTATATCCATCTGGTTTTGCCTGAGTTAGCATGGTATAAGCAATTTGCCCGCTGGCTCCGGGCTTGTTTACCACTAATACGGGAATACCCAGCTTTTTTTCTAAGCCGCTAGCCAATATCCTTGCTCCCACATCGGTACTGCCACCCGCAGCAAAACCAATTAGAATCTGAATTGTCTTTCCTTTCTGCGGAAAGTCAATCACTTGAGACTCTGAGGGTAAAACAAAGGTTGTCAGCAAAATAGCAACGAAAACTAAAAGCGCAATTCCTTTAAAACATTTTGGTGTTAACATTTTTCCTCCTTTTTAATTAAATTTCTTTTTCTTCAGAAATAATTTCTTTTTTCTTTCTAATATATTTAAAAGCTGGAGCGATCAAAAAAATTCCCGCTAATATCAAAAGAGTCATGGCAATTGGACTTTCCAGGAAAATGCGGAAGTCTCCCTGGGACATCTCCAGGGATTGGCGAAGCGATCGTTCCATTAGAGGTCCTAAAATAAGGGTCAAGACTACTGGGGCCATGGGAAAGTCTAATTTGCGCAGAATATATCCAATAACCCCAAAAATGGTCATGATGATCACATCAAAAGTACTGTTGCTAATGCTATAGGCTCCAACGACCATAAAAGCCATAATAATTCCAAAAAGAAGCCCATAGGGAATTTTTAAAATTTTTATCCAAATCCCTACTAGAGGAAGATTTAAGATTAATAAAATTACATTGCCTATATAAAAACTGGCAATTACACCCCAAGCTACCTCGGGATGTTCTTTAAAAAGGAAGGGGCCAGGAATAAGCCCGTGCATCATAAAAGCTCCCATGATCACGGCTACAGTGGGCGAAGCAGGTATTCCTAAAGTAAAGAGAGGGATAAGAGCTCCGTTAGCATGCGCATTGTTAGCAGTCTCAGGTCCAGCTATCCCCTCGATCACTCCTGAACCAAAACGTTCGGGATATTTTGACACTTTGCGCTCAGCAATATAAGATAAAAAGGAAGAAGCGGAACCAGTCATTCCGGGCACAAGTCCCAGAAGGGTGCCGATTACGCTGCCGCGTAATATTGCTCCGAAAGAATCCCGAAGATCTTTACGCGAAGGAATAAGGAAGCTCATCTTTTCCACAAAGACCTTAATAAATTGTTTTTCAGCATTAATTAATATTTCCGCCAATCCAAATAAGCCCATGATCACAGGTACGAACCCTATACCATCCATTAGCTCCATTCGGCCAAAGGTAAAGCGCGGAAATCCTCTTACAGGGTCCATGCCTATCATGGCTAACAGCAAACCAAAAAAGCCCATCATTAAAGCTTTGACCATCGATTTTCCGGCCAGACCCATTAGGAGAGATAAGCCAAGGGCGATCAGAGCAAAGAATTCTACAGGGCCAAATTCTAAAGCATAACGGGTGAGTGGACCAGCGGCTAATACCAAAGCGATGGTGGCTAAAGTTCCCCCAATAAAAGAGCCAATAGCGGCAATAGAGAGAGCAACTCCTCCACGGCCTTGTTTGGCCATTTGATATCCTTCAATGCAGGTAATAGCAGAAGCGGCCTCGCCCGGAACATTTAAAAGGACGCTAGTGATTGTTCCCCCATATTGAGTTCCATAAAAGAGAGCAGTGAGCATGATGATTGCTCCTGTAGGGGTCATTTGAAAGGTCAAGGGAATAAGCATAGCGACTCCAGCTACCGGTCCTATGCCCGGAAGGACGCCGATCATCGTTCCCAAAATGCAGCCAATAAAAGCGAAGAGAATATTTTGTGGTGTCAAAGCTACAGAAAAACCAAGAAATAGGTTATGAAAAGCATCCATTTTTTATAATCCCAAATTGGCTAAGAATTTGATAGCAGCTGTTGGCAAGATTATATCTAAAAAACGAGTAAAAACATAATAGACCCCAAAACTGCCCAAGAAAGCAACTGTCAAACTTATGGAAAAACTTTGTCTTCCTAAAAATTTTATTAGGAATATTAAAAAAAGAAAGATTGTGAGCTGAAATCCAATGATATTCATAAACACAGAAACAGCGAGCAATGCTATTATGGGCAAAATAACGCGAGCTATATCAGCGTCTTTTGCTAAAAAAAGAGAATTTCTATTATCTTTATTTTTTATTTCTTGGACAAGCCATCCAAGCGTAATTCCAGCCATTACAGCGCCCAGCCAGAAAGGGAAAAAACCACCACCAGGTCCCAGGGGTGTATAGTATTCAAGGTTCCTCGCTTCCCAAATAACATAGATAGAACCCGCAAAAAACCCCAAACCTGTTAGCAAATTTATATGAAATACTTTCATCTTCCCAATATCCTTTAAACAAAATCCCAAATTTCTGGATTAGCAAAGTAATTCTTGTCTGGTTTTTTCCCTTCTAAAATTGCCAATACATTCTGCGCAGCTTCAAGCCCCATTCTCTTGTGAGCTTCTTCGGTGGCACCGGCTACATGAGGAGTCATAACCACTTTGCCTGCCTGGCAAAGAAGACTTAGGTCTTCGGGAGGCTCTTTTCTAAAAGTATCCAATCCAGCGCCCGCAATTTTTCCTTCTTTTAGAGCAGAAATTAAGGCCTCTTCATCAATTATTTCCCCTCGAGCTGTATTGATGATCCAGGAATTCTTCTTCATCATCCCGAATTCTTTTTCGCCAATCAGATGCCTTGTTTGGTCCGTGAGCGGACAATGGAGAGTGACAATATCAGCTTCTCGCAACAAATCTTCAAGATGGTTAACTCGCGTAATATTCGGAGGCAGATTTTCTGGGCTGATATAAGGATCAAAAACCAATACTTTCATTTGCAAGGGGGTTACTAATTCATTAACTCGTTGTCCAATTCGACCAAATCCCACTAATCCCAATGTTTTTCTGTAAAGCTCTACCCCGCGATAGTGAGCTTTATCCCAAATTCCTTGCCGCAAGCGACTGTCATGCCAGGGTATATCCTTAGCCAAGGAAAACATGAGGGCAATTGAATGTTCCGCTACAGACTGATAATTCGCTGAGGCGGTGATCATTACAGGGATACGCAATCGGGTAGCAGTTTTCACATCAATATTATCAACTCCCACTCCATGTTTAGCAATTACTTTAAGGTTAGAAGAAGCCCTGATCACATCTGCTGGAGCTTTACCTGTCCGCAAGATTAAAGCATGAGCCTTCTCTTCACGCATTTTTTGGGCTAAGAGGGAAGGAGAAGGGTAAGGACCAGTAAATAGCATCTGACATTTTTTAGATAAAAAATCCATGGCTTCCTTGGCTAAGGAATCGCCAGTAACCACCACTCTAAAGAAAGGAAAGGCCTCTTCCATTTAAACCTCTTGAGATAGGCTGGTTGGTCCATTCGGATCACCAGATTAATCATGATCAAAATAAAACTCATTTGGGCTTTTCTTCCATGGTTTTCATTTTGGATAAAATACGTCGCAAATTATTGTTAGAATGGTCTTCCATTAAAGGGCGCAGCTTAACAGTATCCCTTTGTTTAAAGGCCTCGTAAATTAGTTTATGTTCTTTAAAAGATTCTTTCGGTCGAGCAGGCAATTCAAGAGATAAGGAGGTCGCCCATCGAATCTTTTTGACTAAAGCGGAATAAATTTCAATCAGCTTTTCATTCTGGCAGCACGAAACCATTAGATCATGAAATTCATAGTTGAGTTTTCTGAGCTGCTTTAGGTCGCTATGCGCAAGACTCTGCTCCATTTGTAACAAAATGGATTCCAATTTGGCCAAATCTTGTTCTTCTGCCAAAAGAGAGCCTTTCATAACTCCATAGGCTTCAATTACATTTTTTACCTCATAGAGCTGGCTAAATTCCTCTCGGCTAAATTCCACAACTTCCCGTCCCAAATGGTTCTTCCGAACTAAATTCATCTCTTCAAGGCGTTGCAGTGCTTCCCGAGCTGGTGCCCGGCTAACCCCAAATTCTTCAGCAACACTTGCTTCGCTGATCCTGGTCCTTGGTTTGATTTCTCCTGATAGAATAGATTCCTGCAAGAGTTTAACTAACCGATCAACAAGAGTCTCCCTATTAACCGTCAGTTTTGAAATTCGTCTATTTTTCATGGATAATAATTTTATTAATGACTGAGGCCTAGGCCTAAATATCTGTATACCACCATGGCGGTATACAGTCAAGAAAAATTTAAAAAATCCCCTAATTTTTCATTGAACAATGAGAACTTTATTTTAATGCCTCGATTACGCGTGGGAATTTTATTAGCAGAGGTAATTTTTTTATTTATCCCTCTGACCGTTCCTTTTCCCAATTCCTGGGGAGATGGGTCGGAGGAGGAGTTCAAACTGGCGGATGTGATTTATTCATACTTCCATTAATAATTGCTACCTTGGGGAAGATAAATTTCAACCTTTTTATTTTGTAAATGCACTTCAATCTGATTATGTTTTTTAGCTTCTCTTAAGAGATTGACGTCAATTTTATAAAAGACGGCGAAGTCTTCATCGTAGCAGATGGGCACTATCTTATCCCTTCTTTCGCCCCGCTGGAGAAACCATAGATAATTATAATAAGACCAGGCCAAAATAATGGCTATAATTATTAGAAAAATTAAGCCAGCCTGCTTAAGAATGTAAACCAATTCTAAAAAAGCACCACCAGGGAACAATTCCGTATAGATTAGGCGAACGCCCATAACCCATAAAATAACAGTCAAAACTGGATAAATCCAATAAACCCATATAGCCCAGAAAGCCAGGGTAATCGAACCCTCCACGAGATACCGCCAAGGAGATTTTAGATCTGATTTATCTATGATCTTATAGTATGGAGACCGCGATCGGGGCTTTTCCACTTTACCGACACTCCTTTTTTCTTAATTTTTAGATTATACATACTTGCCACAACTGCTAAGGAGCAGATGATCCAATAGACGAAGGCGTACCAAATTACCCAAAAGTAATATTTCAAGAAGGTTTTTCCTTCGTAACGCCAATCAATAAAAAGACTGACTAAGAATTGCAACAAACAGGTAAGGGCCAGAATAGAGCCGGTCCATTTGGGAATAAAAGGCGCAAAGGGCAAGATATTGAAGATGCCAAAAAAGTAATTTAATAGATAGAAGGGTAGCCAAATAACTCCAAGAAAAATGAAGATATGGCCCCAGACTACACCGCTCACATATTCTATATAAACTGGCCATAAGCGACGCTGCCTACTATCTTTCCATATGCGATAGTGCTTTTTAAGGACTTCCAACCCACCCTGGGCCCAGCGCAACCTCTGGCGCCATAATCCCCGGAGGGTTTCGGGGACGAGAACCCAGCAAACCGCATTTGGTTCATAACGGACGTCCCAGAAGCGTTGTTGCATCTTCCAAGTCATGTCGATATCCTCAGTCACGGTATCAGTATCAAAAAGGCCACATTCAATTAAAGCACTCTTTCTAAATGCGGCAATCACACCAGAAACAGTAAGGACCTTACCTAACAAGCGTTGCGTTCTTTTTATTAATCCAATAATACTGGAATACTCACCAATCTGAATCTTGCTTAAAAGAGTAGTCCGGTTTAAAACCCGAGGATTTCCTGTAACTGCGCCCACACGAGGTAGTTGCAAAAAATGCCACATCATCCAGTTGATGGCGTCTTTATCGAGAAAACTATCAGCGTCCATAGTTAAGACAAATTGTCCTCGAGAAAAGATAATGCCCATATTCAAGGCCTGGGCTTTGCCGCTGTTAGGTCGCAAATGAACAACTTTTAACCATTGGGGATAAAGATTGGTTAATTTATTAAGAATCGCAGGCGTACGATCAGTGCTCCCGTCGTTGACCACGATAACTTCATAATTAGGATAGTTCAGATCGCTAAGGTTATCCACGACATCGGCGATTACTTTTTCCTCATTATGAGCAGGAATGATAATGGATACCAAAGGTGAAGAGGGAAGCTGAGGAGAGCCTTTCTTTTCCCAGCGGAGGAAGAAGATCAAGCCCCCCAATGTCCAGACTATGCTCATAAAGAGCGGGTAGAGGAAAACAAAAGTGCTTAATATTTCCCAGATATAAAACAAAGTATTCATGGTAAAGTTTTAGCAGAAATATCATAAACTTTATGCAAATCGGGCTTATTCATAAATAGATCATCCGGATAATAACCTACGTGCCTTACCCCTTGAGCCAGGAGGAACTTTAACTCCTTTTGTAAAGTCTGCTCTTTTAACCACTTTTTTTCTTTCCAGTCATAGTTCTGTATTTTAAAAACCACTTTTTCTTTAGCCTGGTGCCGATCTACTTCTTGCTGTATTTTTTTAAACCAGTCCTTGACCTCCCTAAAATTTTTTATTCCTTCCATCTGCGGATAAGCCATAATGACTGTATATTCATAGTTCTTTAAATAGTCGGCGAAATTTTGGCTAAACCACTTTTGGGCCTCTGGATTGATGATCACTTCGCTGTATATATTGCGGGCAAATTTAGCCCCGGGTCTATATTCGCGCACTAAATCAATGAGCTCCTGCGTATATTGAGTTAGGATATTAGTTTTTAAGGCTAGCCACTTTTTTTGTATTTGAGGTTCTAATAATTTTTCGGTAGTGAGCTCGCTCCCATACAGATCCTGAAAAGTTTGCCTGGCAGCGGGGTGGAAATCTTCCTCATCAGTCAAATAAAGATCATCTTGAAATAAAATTCCATCGAGTTGCACATGAGCAGCCAGATCTCGGTAGAGACTACGCCCAATTTTTAAAGTCCTCCTATCAAATGGAGAAAGGCGCCGATACCAGGAAGTGGTAATGTTAACTTGCCCATCTTTAAATTCCCTTACTTTCAAATCGGCATTCAATTTTACATCCGGAAGTTCAAAACTTAAGACAGGCATCCATATATATACTTTTATACCGCGGATTCTAATCTGATGGACGGCGTGGCTGAGAAAGTCCATTTTTACAGGTAATACTTCATTAGGAAAATAAACAGAGCTAATATTACCTGTACCCTCCGTGTCACAGAAACCCTGTAAAAAGACGGTATTAACTCCCAGGGCTACCAGACGTTCAATCAGCAAGCCTAAGTTTCGATCACTCTCTTCATAAGATAAGGGATTAACGATTAGGTCGAGGTCTATCTGCACCGCCCTAACAATTGTTTTTTCGGTGAATCCCTTTTTTAAAGCCAGAATAAAATCACGAATTCCCAGCTCATTGGTCACCATGTTGCGATTTATTCGGTCCAAATATTTTAGATCAGCAAAGCCATCTTCCAAAGTGAAGATCATTGCGAATCCTAATTTTTGGGCCTCCTTTAGAGCCAATTTATTGAATTCCCCGTAGGGCCAAGTTAAAAGAGAGGGCTTCTGGCCAGTTTGGCGCTGAATAATTTTTATGCTTTCGCGCAAATCGGCGGCCACCCGCTTAAAGAACATTTCCTCGCTCTCATAACTTTTAGTCTCAAGATCATATCTAAATAAACTGGAGGCTGGACCTACATTACCTGCCGAGTTATAAGGAATTTCTTTATGGAGGTCGTGAGTATGGGAAGAAATAAAGACTAGGCCGGAATCCAGAACTTCTTTAATTTGTTTCCAGGACATTAAAGGGGAAGAAATTTTCTTGTCTGGATGATCAATCCACGAAGTAGCAATGGAGATGATTGCTGGAATGCGGTAAAGCTTAAGGAGAGGGAAGACAAAATGGTAAAAAGAGAGATAACCGTCATCAAAAGTAAGTAAGACAGCCTTATCCGGAAGAGGCGCCCCTCCCTGCTTGGCCTGCTGAATTCTTGCGGGACTGATAAAGGTGTAGCCATTCTGGCGGAGATATTCCAATTGTTTAATAAAAATGTGCCGGGGAACATCGTAGGGAGTAACTGCGACTTCCGGAATGTCATGATAGCAAAGGACGATAAATTTATCCGCCCCGGCGGCCGGTAATGGAAGGAGCAGCAAAAATAAAGCTATAATAATTTTTCTAAAAACTTTTACTGAGGCTGAGCAGTCCACTCCAAACTCCTGTAGAATGGCCATCATAGACTTTTTGATCCCAGGAAATACTCCCTTGGAGGAAAAAAGTTTTTGATAATTTAATGCGCATTTCATAAGTTAAACCGCCTATAGGATAAAAACTATATTCTCTTTGTTTGTACATCCCGATTCGTCCATACAAACTGGACCGAACCTCTTTCTCATAAAAAAAGTAAGGAAGCCAATGGAAGCCGGTTGTTAGCAGAAAACTAAATTCTTCTGCAGGGCTAAAATAGGGGACTTCGGATTTTCGATAACCACCATAATAAATCTCTCCGCCTAATCTAATCTTGAAATCAGGGTGGTTGAAGATATTCTGGTCGTAATAAAGCTGACCATAAGTACGTTGATTATCATCGGAGAACCAATCTATCCCTATCGTTGTTCCATAATAACGTAGGTCGCTTTCTAAGTAGTGCATATTTAAATGGGCATTTTTCCCTTCGATTCCCGCAGCCCTAGCCCGCCCAGGAATTGTAGTGCTGAAAGAGTCAAAACCCGCGGTAAACCGTAGCGGATCTACTGGCCAGAAATTAATGGTCGTCGCATAACCCCAGTCCCGCATTTTTTGATAGTCAAATGTTACCGCCTGTCTCCAGATTAACTCCGGAAAGACGATCCATTCCGCCCCTAAAGCTGCCCGATTCCAGGTAAAATTGGTGTCTGCTTCCGCAGCTTCTTGCCAAAGGATTTCTTGAAAAAGTTTGAAAACCGGAACGATTGGCTCAGTTAGAAGAACTTTAGCCCAATATTCTCGGGCTCCAGGATTTTCTTGAATAAACCCACCTTCCACATATATATTCCACATATCCTCAACTTGAAATGTCTGCAGAGTATTTTGAATGTGCTTATTAGTTGGGTATTGTTCCGCAAGTTTTTTGACTAAATCCCGAGCTTCCCTCTTATAATTTAGAGCATTAAGGGTTAAAGCCATTCCATTTAAGGCCTTCTGAAACTCGGGATTTATATTTTCGATGATCTTAAATTCTTCTAAGGCTTGGCGAGGGCGGCCGCGGTATAGATATGTATGGGCTAGCCCATTGCGAAATTCTAAGCTCAGGCCGGCCTTATTTAGATAAGATCCGAAGAATCTTTCAGCTTCTTTTAACTTATCCTGGTAGACTAAGAACCACCCTCTGGTTTCCAAGTAGCCAAAGCAGTTTTCATAATACTCTAGGTTTTCTTTAAGGCGCTCTCCATAAGGAAGGAACCAACCATCTTCCCCAACGCGGGCTACTTTGGGCCATTTATCAGGCTTTTGATTTTTTAGAAATTTTTCAACTTCTTGCAGAGCCTCTTCTGCCTTGGCCCATGCCCGCAGATCTTGCAGGGCATAAAAACGCCCCATAAGAGAATTAAACCTTTTTTCTTGAGCGATTACTTGCTCGTAGATTTCTAAAGCTTTTTGGGGGTCTTCTAAATAAAGATGAGCGTCAGCTACTGCTTCTAACACCCACGGGGGAATTTCTTTGGTTAAAGATTTTATTTTTTCATATTGGACCAAAACTTCTTTCATTTGCTGGAGATCATGCAGAACAATCAGGAAGTCAAAGAGGGCTCTTAAATTTTGGGGATTCTCTTTTAATTTTTTTTCTAAGAGAAAGCGCGCATTCTTAAGCTGATCCCATCGCAAGTAGTCAATTGCCTTATGGCCTTCCAGGAAATCTTGAAGCTCCTCGTCTTTTATTCCTCGATCAAGCATTTCCTGTTCGGCAAGGCTGGTAGCGCCCAATTCGGCAAGATTATATAGGCGAAGCTTCTGGGCCTGGATATTTTGGGGGCGCATGCTTAAGATTTCTTCATAAGTCTTAAAGGCCGACAAGTAATCGCGCCCCTGTTCATATAGGAAAGCCTGGGCAAAGAGAGTCTCGATAAAGAAACATTTTTTTTCTTTAAGCGTATTCAGCAGCTGCTGCGCTTCAAGCCCTTTGCCCATCATAACCCAAGGGTAAACGATTAGAATGCGGGGCAGGCAAGCTGTCGGATATTTATTGATCGTAAGTTGATAAATATTCGCTGCTTCGACAAATCTCTTCTCTTTAAAGAAGGCCCACCCTACCTCAATCAGCCAGCCTAAGGGTAAAGGAGCATAATCTGCAGGTAAATTTTTTAAAGCCGCTCTATAGTCTCTGGTATCTATTAAAAGAAGATGAGGAAGAAGGGGCTGAACGGCAATTTCTTCTAAGAGCTGCCGGACTTCATCTTTTTTTGAAGAAAGGGCTAATTCCTGGCGCCGCTCCTGAATCTCTTTCAAAAATATTTCTTCTTCAATCTTTAAAGTAAGCCGCCCATATAACTTATAGGCTTGAATTTTCTTTCCTTCTCTCTCCCAAGTCCAGGCTCTGAGAAAAGTGGTAAGGTCAGGAAGATATTTCGCACTTTTATCTAAATAAGAGTGGGCTAGAGGATAGTACTCCAGGTGGTGCAAGCTTAAAATGAGGCCTTTTAAAGCTTCTTTGTCTGTGGGATCAATTTTCCAGGCCTTTTCATATAAGGCCATAGCTTGAGCATAATCTTTTATTTCCAGGAAAGCCCGAGCAATGTTTTTGGGTATGTATTTTAGTTTTAAAAGGTCTTGCTCATTTTGGGAATAAAATCCAAGGGCCTTTTCGTAATCTTCAGTCCAGATTAAGCACAATAAATAATCGCCTTTTAAAAAGAGATCTGTGGGCGCTTCCTGCAGAGCTTTTTCCAAAAGCGGTAAAGCTTGCCGATATTGACCAGCTTTGATAAGGGGTATAGCTTTTTGGTAAAGGTTCGACTCTGCCCAGGTGTGGCTGCCCAAAAGGTAACTAAAAGCCAAAAGAAATAGCATATAGTAAAAAGGTTTAAGAAAAATTTTAATCATTCTTCCCTCAATCTAATGGGAAATTTCTTAAGATTTTATCGGCTGTTAGATAGAAATTCTGAATTCAAAATTATAAATCTTCACTTCCAGTTACTGTTTTTGGGTCTCCAATCTCTGGCTTTAAATGATTCCGAGATATAGGTAAATGATCTTTTTCGCTCTTTAGATCTAAAAGATTAAAGGCAGCCTAAAGGAAGCAAATTTAAGGTTTTTTGAGGATAGCTAAACTGACTTATTTGGTTAATTCTTTTAAAGCTTTGGTAATTCGACTTTCGAAGGCCATCTCTTGTTGGTACTCTCCCTTCTCCAAATAGTCCTCCATGAATCCTCTGCTTAATTCTAGGTGGGCAGTTTTATCATCTTTGCTAAGACTTATCCGCCACTTTCCCTTTTCTAATTTAGCCTCGATAGTAATTCCAGGTCCAACTTTTTCAGCCACGGCCCTGACGACTTCTTCTTTGCTCACCGCCATAAATACCTCCCTCAATTGGGGGAAGAGTTTATAATTAAATTATTTTTAAAAATTTAACATTGCTTTTTGAGGGAAGCAACAAAAATATAAATTTATAGTGTGCCTAAAATGGCAAGGGCCAAGTCCTTGCCTTGTCCTACTGCATTTTAGGAAATTATTAAGGTTATAAATCCGCCCCGTTCCTTGGAAGAACCGCTGCCTCATGATTCCGCATGAAGGCCTGTCCCCGGCCTGCTTCTGGCCCTTTCGCCTAATTTCAAAACAACCAGATAGGGTGAAGTTGCACCTAACTGGTCATTATGATTTATTTAATTGATCTCGGTCCAAAAATCGCCGTCCCCACTCTAATTAATGTAGCTCCTTCCTCGATGGCGATTTCAAAATCGCTGGACATCCCCATAGAAAGTTCCTGCATGGAGATACGGGGAATTTTTTGGGAAGCTAATAATTCACTTAATTTTCTTAGGCGTATAAAATAAGGCCGGGCCTCTTCGGGATTTGAGAATAAAGGAGGCATAGTCATCAGCCCTTGCAAATTTAAGTTTTCCATCTGGGAAATGGCCTCCGCTAAATGGAGGATATTATCTTCGGCGACGCCAAACTTTGATTTTTCTTCGCTTAATTTTACTTCTAATAAAATGGGTAAGACCTTACCTTCAGCTTGAGCCTGTTTATTTAGCTCTTCCGCCAAATGTAAACTATCCACCGAGTGAATTAAATCAAAGAGGCGGACAGCAACCTTGGCCTTATTTGTTTGCAGATGGCCTATAAAATGCCAAGACACATCATGTCCTAAGGCCTCAATCTTTTTCTTGGCCTCCTGAACATAGTTTTCACCTAAAATTTTAACTCCAGCCTGGATCCCTTCGCGAATACGTTCGGGCGGAACAGTTTTGCTTACAGCCACGAGGTTAATTTCATTCGGATCTCTCCCGACTTTCCTGGCTGCCGCTTCCATATGTTCAAGAACTTTTTTCAAATTATCGGCGATTGGAGACATCTTCCTTCTCTCAAAGGGGAGAGCTTATTGGCGGAAATTTATTACTCCTAATTCTTGCAGGTCCTCAATGACCTCGCAGAGAGGCAAACCGACCACATTTGTATAAGAGCCCTTAATTTCTTTTATCATAAAGGCGGCTTTACCTTGCACTGCGTACCCTCCAGCCTTGTCAAAAGGCTCACCAGTACTAATATACCAGTAAATCTCCTCTGCTGAAAGATTTTTAAATTTTACCCAAGAGCTAACCACTCTTTCCCTTTTTTCTCTCGCCCGAATATGCCTGAGACAATAGCCTGTAATTACGCGGTGCTCTTGGCCACTGAGTTTTTTTAACATTGCTACAGCTTCCTGCAAATCCCTGGGCTTGCCCAGAATTTCGCCATTGACCACTACAATCGTATCCGCGGCTAAAACCCAAGATTCAGGAAATTTTTCAGCAACCTGTTCGGCTTTGGTAAGAGCCAGGCGGCGAACATATTCTTCGGGCGATTCTCCTTCCCGTAAAGTTTCGTCCACCTCGCTGGGGACAATTTTCAAAGAAATATCCAAAAGGGACAGCAATTCTTGCCGTCGGGGCGATGAGGATGCTAAAATAATGTTTATATTATCCATAAAAAATCTTAAGGAGTAAGGTATGCGCTTCCAGGAGCTAAATATTCGCACTAAGGCCAGGACGGAGCTGGTTGATATTACCGCCCAGCTTCAAAAAATAGTCCAGGAAAGTAGAGTTGAAAGCGGTCTTTTAGTGCTCTATGTCCCCCATACTACAGCCGCCTTGGCCATTAATGAAAACGCTGATCCCAGTGTCCAGCATGATATTTTAGCCGAGTTAAACCGTCTCATACCTTTTGCTGGTCCTTATCAACATACCGAAGGCAACTCGGCCGCCCATATTAAATCAACCTTTATTGGCCCCTCCCAGACCCTTTTTATTGAAGGAGGAAAGATCGCTCTGGGAACATGGCAAGGAGTATATTTCTGCGAATTTGATGGTCCTCGCGCGCGCAAAGTATGGGCTAAGATTATTCCTGGCTAAGTAAATCTTCGATTTCTAATTTTCTATATGCTTTTCCCGCAAGTTCAGAGATGAAGCGGGAAGGTTTCTGCCAAAATTCTCTTCCCCCGCGGTCAGGGACAAATAAGGGATAACAGAGATATAATTCATCCCGGGCCCGCGTCACGGCTACATAAAAAAGCCTTCTTTCCTCCTCTTCTCCATCACCGCCATTTTCAGAAATACTGCGCAAAGAAGGAAATTTTCCCTCCGCCAGCCAAATGATAAAAACCCAAGACCATTCTAATCCCTTTGCTTGATGAACAGAGCTTAAGGTAACCCTCCCTTCTGCCCCTCCACTGCGCAGGGAAGCCGTCTCCCCTTCTAAAGAAGTAAGCAAAGCTAATTCGCTTAGGAAATCGGGAAGAGAGGTGTAATTTTGAGCAAATGTGGCAAGTTGTTTTAGGTCGTCCAACCGCGATTCATAATCTGGATATCTTGTTTTTAAGTAATCCTCATAACCTTCCTTTAAGATTAATTCAATCATCTTGTCCGGGCCCCCGGAGGTTTGCTGCAGGTGGCGTAATTGGGATAAAGTTTTATTGAATAAAGACCAAGTTTCCCAGGCCCGGCGAGGAATTTTTTCTCGAATTTCTTTAGCCTCCCAGTCGGCCTGTGGAGTTAAGATGCCGGAGGAGGCCAAATGCCAAATTTTTTGAGCTGTACTCTTGCCTATCTGGGGATAGAGAAGAAGGACGCGGCGCCAGGCCAGTTCATCGAGGGGGTTGCAGACAATTTTTAAGTAAGCGCTTACATCTTTTATATGCGCTTGCTCAAAGAACCTCAATCCTGAACGGACCTCAAAAGGAATTCTCCGGCGCGTCAATTCCATCTGTAATTCCATGGAGTGGTAATGGGCGCGATAAAGGACGGCGATCTCTCCCCAAGGAACTGCCTTTTTATGGGCTTCCACAATTTGGCGGGCTACAAAAGAGGCCTGGTCCATTACATCTTGAGTGGTCACCAGACAGGGTAACGGTCCCGAGCTGCGGGCAGTCTTTAATTTTTTCTGAAACTGATAGCGATTATGGCGGATACTCAGATTAGCCAAATGGAGAATCTGGGGAGTTGAACGATAGTTAATCTCCAATTTATAAACGCGCGCATCCGGGTACCGTTCGGGGAAAGTGAGAATATTGGCGAAATTGGCTCCGCGAAAAGAATAGATAGATTGAGAATCATCCCCGACTACCATGAGATTACGGTGACCACGAGCCAAAAGATCCAGGATCTCCCCCTGGAGAAGATTAGTATCTTGATACTCATCAACTAAAATATGTTGGAACTGCTGCCCATAACGTGCTCTTACTTCAGGGTGTTCGCGGAGGAGAACTTCCCAATAGTAGAGCAAATCATCAAAATCCATAACATTTAATTCTCGTTTACGCTGTTTATAACGTTGAATCACCGCTTGAATTTCTCCCAGGAGCGGAGCAAAGAAAGGATATCTATCCAAGATTATTTCCTCTAAGCCTTTTTTCGTATTAATAGCGAGCCCCAAAATATTCTCCAGAACTTCTCCTTTGGGAAAGCGTGAACTCTTGGGCTTTATTTTTAAATCGGAAATACAGGAGTCCATTAATTTACGGGCATCTTCCCGATCAAGAATAGAATAATTTGGTTGAAATCCCACTAAGGGCGCGTGGCGGCGCAAGAGGCGATTCCCTATATGGTGAAAAGTTCCGCCCCATACTCTTTGACTAGCGTCATTAGCCCCGTGGACTAGTTCTTCAACTCGCTTAAGCATTTCGCGGGCTGCTTTATTCGTAAAAGTGAGGAGTAAGATGCGCTGGGGCTCTTCCCCTGATTCTACTAAATAGGCTACTCTATAAGTCACTACGCGCGTCTTGCCACTTCCTGCACCGGCAATGACTAAAGTAGGCCCAGCAGCAGCTTTGACCACCGCCAGTTGCTGCGGATTTAGCTCATTTTCATAATTTAGATTATTCCGCGAAATATTTCGGATAGAGATCAAAGGATTTATTTCTCCTGCAGTTTTAATTTTTCAGAGGCTAATAAATTTTGGAATAAATTTTTAAAGTTAGGGAATTGCCGGCCGAAGTCTTCCGCTCCATGGTGACTTAGGCAGTTTCTTAACATCTGCCGAGCAATAAAGTAGCCTAAGCGAGGAGGAAGCCCAGCACGCTCATCGCCAGCGCCAAACAAAATCGGGATAAGTTTAGGCGAAGCTAAATCAGCTCCTGCCAAAGCCAGAAGAGTTTCTTGGTTTTCTTTACACCATTTTAGACGTTCGGGAGTAAGGAAGAGGTGGCGGTGAAGGGGGATTTCGGGAAGAGCTGCCTCGGTAAAAAAAATAGCTAGTCCTTCACTAATAAGGGCATATAACAGGGGCTTTTCTTTTTGAGGAAAAAATTCTTGCAAGAAAGGCCACTGCGCACAGTGACCGTATTCATGAGCTAAAAGAAGAGGGAAATCCCGAAAATCTTTAAATCGTTCCAACCCTAAGGCAATGGCCGGTGTTCCCGAAACCTCTAAGGTTGTACCATCGGCGCTAAAAAAACCGACAAAGAGGTATATATCAGGTGGGGGGTTTAAGGGCAAAACATTTTGGCATTTTTTAAAAGTCTCTTCGGCCAATAACTCTGGATCATAAGCCTGAATCAATCCCTGGAGTTGGCCATAGTCTCCATCTTTAATTTGGAGAACCCTCTCTTTTATTTGTCCAATATCCAAGAAGTTGAACCTTTGCCAGTAAGCGGCCAAGAAGTCCCTATGAGGATTTAGATAAAGATCTTGGAAAATAGACCAAGGGTCTCCTTTTTCCCTTTCCTCTAAGAATTTAAAGAAGTCAATGTATAAAGGTTTAATAGCCATTTTTTCTGTTTAACCTTTCAATCACCCTCCTGCAGCGAGAGTTTGGGCCAATTAGTGTATGAACATGGCTGGGCGAGAGGGCTAGACTCAGGCCACAGGCAGGCCAGAGTCAGGCATTAATGCGGACTCATGGAGCAGTGGTTTTTCCATAAGTGCTGTAGGGCAAGGGCTTGACCCCTAAAATCAAAAATGTAGGGCAAGGGTTTATCCCTTGCCGTATTCGGCAAGTCCTAAAGGCTTGCCCTACGAATTAAAAAACTTGTTTAATCCGCCAGCCTCCGGCCTTGTCGCCTAATTATAACTCAGCCTTATCAGGTAAAAGATAAGCGGGGAAATCCCCTAAGGCCTCCCAAATTTTAAGGCGCAAATTAATTCCAGAGATACCAGATTATCCCTAAAATCCCGGCGAAGATCAAACTGCCATCTACTACCCCTTCAAATAAGAACCCCAGGCCTAAGATTTGTTCCCGATATAGAAAATAATAAATTACCACATAAGCCAAAGAAAAAAGAAAGAAAAAAGTAATGGAGGAGGTCCATCCCCAAATAGGAGCCCAAATTAATAGTCCTCCGAGGAAGGCGAGGAGAAAAACCGCTAAGATTTGCGTCTTTCTCTTTCCCAAGACAATAGGAATAGTCTCTTTGCCTACGAGTAAGTCTCCTTGAAGGTCTTTAAAGTCATAGAGAGTGGTCCGCACAAAAACCAAAATAGTGCTGAAGAAAAAAGCCACATAAGAGGCGGGAAGAAATCTTTCTTCTTGGCCTAAAGGAGGAAGAAGAGAAGTAACTACTCCCCAGGCTAAGGCTACAAAGATAGTCTTTGATCCAGGTATGTCTTTTAATTTTCGGTAGCGAAGCAACCTTCCTTCCCGCCGGGGGAGAAGAGGGATATTATAGACCAATCCCAGACCTGAAATAGCTAATAGCAGGAAGAAAGGCAAGATCCCTTGGTACCAGGTAAGAATTAAGGCGATCAGAGCAGATAAAATTCCTGCTCCAATCATCCAAGGACCATATTTTTCGTAAAATTCTGTGCGCCCCGGCTGATTAAATTTTTCGGAAGGTTTATCAGCTAAGCGGTTAAGGACATGCATGGAGAAAACATAAAGGGCTGCGACAGTTGGCCAAGATAACTTAGGTATCAATCCTTGGATAAGCATGCTGGCAAAAGTTAAGAAACCCGCCCCCAAGGCTAAGAGTAAATAACTGATAGTTAGAAAACGGGCAAATTTTTCTAAGAGGTTGCTTATCTTCTTTGGCTCCGATAAACTTTTAAGACGCTCCACAACTTTTAAAATCAACCAATTTGGGGTAGAAGCGCCCGCCGTAACCCCAATTGCTGAAAATTCGGAAAGTTTATTTAAGTCTAAATCTTCTTCTGTTTCTACGTGGAAAGTAGGGATGCCAGTCTCTTCTGCTATCTTGGCCAGGCGGCGAGTATTACCGCTACCCTTTCCGCCTACAACCACTATGGCCTGCACCTGGTGAGCCAAGTCCATAACTTCTCTTTGCCGCCGTTGAGTTGAGGCGCATATGGTATTGAAGACTTCTACTTGGGGAAATTTCTTACGGATAGCGGTGGTTAGCTCAAAAAATTTTTTTTCGTCCTGCGTTGTCTGAGCCACTACACAAACTTTTTCCATGGAGGGGAGGTTTTCTACTTCTTCTAAGGAATGGACAATATAACCCTTTCCTTGAGCAAACCCGAGCAGGCCAACTACTTCGGCATGATCTTTTTCACCAATGATAATTATATTATAACCTTTAGAGGCATATCTCTTTATAATTCCTTGAACTTTGCCCACATGGGGACAAGTGGCGTTTAAAATGGAAACGCCAGTACTCTTGATCTTTTGGTATTCCTCCGGAGGCAAGCCATGGGCGCGGATGATGACCGTAGTAGGTTTGTCATTGAAAGAGGTGAAGAGAGCAGAATCTATATCTTTTGTTTCCAAGGTCTTTAACCCTTTTTGCTTTAAAATCTCAAGAACCTGCGGGTTATGAATAAGATGTCTATACGTATAGAGGGAGCCATTTTTTTTTAAGGCAGCATCCAGAGCTATATCCATGGCGCGGCGCACGCCCATACAGAACCCAGCAGTTTTTGCTAATTTAACCCTGGCCATTTTCTTCTATTATAGCTCTCTTCACTCTCTCTTTTTTTGCTTCTAGAAAAGTTCTTCTCAGGGAAAATATAGGGGTAAATGTTATAAAAATCCTTCATTAAAAAGATTATCGGATTAAAAGAGATGTGTCAACATGGATAGATTAAAAGATGATCGAGTGTTAAGTGTTGAGAAAAAGCAGAAAAGCGGATTGAAATTTTTTATTAAGGCAAGGGATGAACCCTTGCCTTAGGATTTTATTCCAGTCTTCTATCTTTCCAGTAAAGGATATTGGTTCGGCTGGCTAAGGTAGGTGGATCAAAGTTTACCCGTTGAGTACTGGCACTAATTCCCGAGCCGCCACTTACCGTCACATATAGATCAGGAGGCATAGCGCCCAAAGGCTTAAAAGAAATTACAGGCGTAGTTGCAATCCCTGTTCCGATATCAATGCTTCTTACGGGAGTGGAAGAACCCCCGCCTTCTCCGCCACTGCCACTTGTGGTCAAAACTCCGGCGCCGGTAGTGAAATTAATACCATAAAGTTTGGCTGATCCGGCCTGACTGCAAGGATCTCCCCCCGAAGGCGGGATGTAAGAAGTGAAATAGACCACGCCGCCAAAAACCGCTGCATCTGCCAAAACCTTTTCTCCACTGCCAGCGAGGGTTATATACCAGCCTACCTTGTTAGGTGCATCGGTATAGGTGCTAGAAGTAATGTTATCCAGGTCGTTTATGTTGTAAGTGGTCGTCCGATCATTATCTTTAACGGCATAAAATTTTTCTTGCGCATTGGCGGCGGCGGGATCGGTTTTATCGCCAGTACCCCAATATACCCAGAGATTGCCATTTATATCCTTTGCCACGGCAGCAGTTGAAAAGATGGGCCTAATTTCTCCTGTGGAAGATTGAAATAAGTTTCCGCTGCTCCAGTTGGAAGTATTGCAGGAACTTCCTTGGGCATTTGTGCAGAATTTGAAACGCCACATATTTCCACCGAGATCACCAATATATGCTGTATCTATGAACCCATCGTTATCCGTATCAGCAATAGACGGAGAGGCAGGAAAGCTGTAATTCATAGTTGAATTGTCAGCACGCGTATAGCTCCAAAGAATAGAACCATCGCTCAAATCAACTACATAGAACCCTTTTCCTCGGATATCGCATCCGCTTGGCCCGCAATCCGAAGCATTGTATCCAGCTCCAACAAACCCTACCCATTTTTCATTGCCATTTATCTTTACGCGGCCTATGGCGAATTTGCTCCAGGGTTGCCCCAAGTAGGGTCCTAAAGATGAACCAGGAGAGATTATCCATTGGAAAGCAGGGCTTAAAGTATTAGTAATATCAAAGGCATAATATCCACAATAATAAGGGTAAGACGAAGAGTAAGTAGAATTGAAATTCGAATCACAGGAGGAAGATGAACTCCAAAGAGTAGAACTTCCCCCACGTCCTAAACCAAAGATAAGTAAAGTATACCAATCTGAAGCTGACTTACTTGTTCCATTGTCAGAGCCTAACCAGATATCAGCGGCTGTGACAGGACCATCTACAAAATATTGATGGAGCAGTCCTGTTGGATGGGCAGAATGGGCAATGTTTTTGAGTTTGGGAAGAAGATTGGGAGGAATAAAGCTCCAGACTTCACTTCCATCAGAAGTTTTAAATATATGGAATTGTCCATCGTTGGCCCCAACCACAACCACCCTTAAGTTATTTGCCGAAGTACGTACATTATTTTCTCTAAAAGTGGCGAAAGCATTATTTCCATCTCTTAGGTCTTCAAAAAAAGAAGAAGGCGTACCTATAGTAACAGGGTTAGAATGGAAGATATCTCCTAACTTCCATAAATCAGGATTATAAGCAGATTCTCCGCGAATATAATTAACAATACCATCTCTTTCGCTATCCGTCGAAACCTCAAAATAACTTCTATTAATAGAAATATTAAAGTCAACAAGACTTCCGCCTATATAAGTTTTTATTGTGCGATTAGAAGGAGCGGTACTCTGCAATACCGATCCAGCATCCCAAATTTCGCTGCCCACCGTTCCATCGCTATTTATGCTATATTTTTTAAGATGGCCTAACCAGAAAGGATCATTGTTCATAGGCTGGAAGGAGGCTTCATATAGATGGTTTTCATCTTGAGTTCTCTGGGAAGAAACGGAGGCTAAAGAAAAAGAATAAGTCGCCTCTCTGATCATTTCAATAGCCTGTCTTAAAGCTACCGTAAGCTCATTAGCATTTGAAGCCAAAAAGGCGTAACCGGAAAGGGAAATTTCGCCGGGATCATTGGAGGTGGCATAGTAATGCGCCCCGTCGCCTTCTATATTGTGCTCGGCCACAGGAGAGTCTTGGCAGGAGGTCACAGAATCTGGGTTATAAGCTGATGTATCGCCCGAATTGGCTACTAAAGGATTATCAGTGCCTCCGTAATAAGCTGCCCAGTTAAGGGTATTTCTTAAATAGTGAGGCATGGGATTGCCAAATCCGATAACGAATACTTTATATCCCGCATCGGCCAGAGCCTTTGCTTTAGCCACGGTTTCTCTTCTTCTTTTATACTGGTCTGTCTGATTTTCTGATCCATTGCCCGAGCAAGCGTAAGTATCCGCTCCATCTGATACAAGAATTACAAATTTTTGCCGGCAAGCCGCAGCTGCATCTCTTGACTTATGGTAATCGAGATAGAGCTTCCCCTCATGTAGGGCTGCGGCTAAAGGAGTCCCTCCGTCAGCATTTTCACCGCTCACGCTACTTGAGGAACTACTCGATGGTGTACAGCTTGTACTGTTGTTGCAATAAATCCGGCTATATCTGGTATCGATTGCTTTTATAAGGGTATTGCACCCACCACTATAACTATAAGTTCCACCTTGTTCCGCGCTAGAACTGGAACAATTATAGAACCTCATATAGCCAAAACGAATATTCATATTCTGTTCATCGGCGCTATTTATTGTATTATCGTTATTGTCATCAAGAATATCGAAGATAGACCTCTTAGCAATGGCCAGCCGGCTGCAATCTGTAGTGTGGCCAGTGCCTGATGTTCTATAAAAAGGACCGGAGCAAGAAGAATCGCTATATTTTGGAACAAAGCCGTAGGGATCGATTATGCAAGCCTTGGTATGGCCTGTTCCATAATCGCTGTAAAAAGCAGCACTGCTTGAGTCACAATTATTATCAGAATGCGTATACATTACTTGCCCTGCTGGCGTCCAGAGCATACTTCCGGAAAGGTCGAGGAGAAGAAGAGTATCTGGAGCTACCGTCGTAAACAGGCCAGATTCATCTTCTTCATCTTCTTGGGCTTTGGCCAAATTAGCTATAAAAGCTATCAAAAATATGTTCGAGATGAATATGAAGATCAAAAATATATTTTTCATAGTTTTCATAATTACCACCTCTTGGCCATTTATCTATAAAGGGTCGAAATTTCAACGGGACCATAACCGACACCCACATCTATCTGGACCATGCTACTGTATCTAGTATTAGTACCAGTCACTCGGGCAATAAATCTTTCCTGGCCCCACTGCTGCCCTCCGCCAATGGCATATCCTGGCAAGGGAACAGTAGAAGGCCCGGAATCGGGACGAGCAGGAGTCCCAATTGAATAGCGGGAGTCAGGATCATTTGTGGAATCTACTTGCTGATCTGATAAAGCAGAGCCGGCCAGGTTTGCCGGGTCCAAAATTTGAGTTAACCTATGAACTCCTGCCTCTGCCGCAGCAAAAGCCTTCTTTTCCCCAACCAAGCGGCCGCTGATACGAATATCTTGAGTAGAAACCGTGAATACCAAGATCCCCACTGCCGTAAGTACATAGATAGTCAGCAGTGCTGCTATCAAAGCAAATCCTTTTTCTTTATGTTTAAAGATTTTCATAAAACCTTCCATTTCCCCGTAGAGGTCGCCAAGAGCGTCAAGGAAATTTTAAATTAATTTCTTTTTTCAGCGTGCTTTACGCCCTTGGCGGTGAATTCATTATTGTAAAATAGCGTGATTTCTCGGAATAACACTTGTGGAATAAATCATCCTCCTTCTTTGATTCGTATTAGGATCAATTTCTTCAGTTTCCACCGCCAAAGTAATCTCAATCCGCCGAATGTTATGAATATCGGCTGGTAAGCTCCCTGCCGCAATTTCAGTACCTGCCCCATTAAAATATCTAAAAATTGGAATTCCTAAATCATTATTAATTACGCGCACGCTCCGTGGGTTTCCAAGGGCATCACCCAAAAAAGCTTGCGCTACTCCACAATTTGTGGACCTGGTTATTCGCTGATTATTTGTATCATAATCGTAAGCAATAATTTCATTAAAGTCGTCGCCAACAGCTCCGGTTTCGGCAATATCCATTTCTACTGTGATGGAATTGGCTGTAGCTGTTTGAATACCTTTATACCCTTGGTTGGCCGAGTCGCTACTGCAATCGCCAGGATCGCGCCAGATGCCACTTACAAAATTGGGATTGTAGGAAGCCATGCCGATTTCCATGGCCATAATTTCTAAAACGGCGCGCACATCCTGCTGGGCAGCAATTTTGCTTTCGAGAGCAACGGAGGATTTCTTACCTGAGATCATAGAAAAATAAATTGCGCCTAAGATAAGAACGCCAATGAATAAAGCAAAAATAATTTCTACCAAAGTAAAGCCTTTTTTTTGTTTAATGATTTTATTCATGACTTATGACCTAAAGTTTTCTTGCCTGGTTACTAACAAGGTTTCAGAAATACCCGTATTATTTCCTGGCCAGGTAACCCTTACCCGCACGGTCCAAGAATTATTGCCATTATCCTGGATGATCGTCTGAATAGTATAAGGAATATCACCTGATTGAGCTGCGCTTTGACCGCTGGGGAAGACATTTTGCGTCGTTACCAAAGGATTGGTAGTCGCGCAAGGGTTGGCATTATTCGGGTTCATGAGAAATAATTCTTGCGTTTCAAGTTCTTTATGGAGAAGACCAGCAGCTCGCCCCAAAAAATCTGATCTGCCAGATAAGCTCCACGCCGATGGTTGTAAAGAGAGGAGGGCTAAGATTCCAAAGGCGATTAAGAAGGAAGCGATAAGGACTTCCACTAAACTAATTCCCTTTTTATTGTAAATTAAATTGGACATTTGTTCTTCCTGCTATGTTTATTTGAATCGTGGCTGTTGAGTTGCGGTTGTTTCTTAATACTATAGTCCCCATACTAACTGTACCTCGGGTTTGAAAAGTATAATTGGTTTCAGTAGTTGAGCCAGAATCAAAGGAGATATCATTAGCATATCTATTTAAATTCTTAACCTGTATAGAATTCCAGGAGTTGCATAAGGAGCCTGTATTTTGGCATTGCTGAATATCATAAGAACTATTATATACATCCAGAACAATACGGTACTGGCGGCTTTCAGCTATTGCTCTCTCTTTTTGTAAGGCTATCTCGGCCATTAAATCTCTGGCCGCAGTCTTTAAAGGGCTATTAACTACCAAACGCTGAAAAGAGGGTAGGGCAATGGCAGCCACAATCGCCAAGAGGGCTAAAACTATAATAGTTTCAATAAGGGTAAAACCCCAGCTGCTTATCTTATTTTTTCTAAATATTTGCTTTAAATTCATTTGCCATTCCTTACAATTCTTGAAGAATGCAAAAACTGTTCCTTAATAATTTTGATCAGGTTAGGAAGGAAAAAGATTAATAATTATTTGAAATGATTGGTAAAGTTAAATTCTTAGCCTTAAGAGGGGGAACCATTGATTATGTTCTAGACTATTAAATTTTTTGACGCCCAATAAAAAATTTTAATACTTTGCAAAGTAAAAAAATACAATTTCCCAAGCCCTTTACGCTTGGCAAAATTTCAGCCTTCAATGCCGTATTCTTTTATTTTGCTCAGTAAGGCAGGATGACTGATTTCTAAGATTTTGGCTGCCTGGGTGCGGTTTCCACTAGTCATTTGGAGGGCTTTGCGGATTAATTCTTCTTCGAGAAGGCGGGTTGCTTTTTTAATAGATATTTCTTCTTCAATTAGCTTCTTAATTCTGTTTTTTTCGGAGCTTTTTATCTCAGCCGGAAGATTTTCGGCCATAATTTTTCGACCCTGACTGAGGATCATGGCCCGTTCAATAATGTTTTCTAACTCGCGCACATTTCCTGGCCAACTATAATCAAGAAGAAATGCTAAAGCTTCTTCTCCTATTCCTTCAATATTTAATTTATGTCGTTCGTTATATTTTTGAATAAAATGCTCCACTAAGATGGGTATATCTTCTTTTCTTTCCCGCAAGGGAGGAAGGTTTATTTGCAGAACATTGAGACGGTAAAAGAGATCTTCTCTAAATTGGCCGCCAGTCACTTCTTTACTCAAGTCTTTAATCGTAGCTGCAATTATGCGCACATCTACTTTGAGGGAGCGTTCACTGCCCAATCTTTTTATCTCTCCTTCCTGTAAGGCGCGCAGCAATTTAACTTGCGCGGATGGGCTTAGCTCCCCAACTTCATCTAAGAAAAGAGTTCCTTCATGGGCGATCTCAAAGCTCCCTCTTTTTTCTTTTTTGGCATCGGTGAAAGCCCCCTTTTCGTGGCCGAAGAGCTCACTTTCGAGGAGAGTTTCCGGAATGGCACCACAATTGACGGCAACGAAGGCCCCCTTGCTTCTGGCGCTATTATAATGGAGGCATCTGGCCACCAACTCTTTCCCTGTGCCGCTCTCTCCGATCAATAAAACAGAAGTTTTATAATCAGCAATTTTTTTGATCAATTCAAATATCTGCAACATGCGTGGACTTTTGCCGATTATATTTCCAAATGAATATTCGCGAAGCACTTCTTGACGGAGACGAATATTTTCTTGCCGCAAAAGTTCTCGCTCTTCCGCTTTCCTGAGGGCCATGAGCACCTCATCCGGGCGAAATGGCTTGGAGATATAGTCATAGGCCCCCCGTTTCATGGCCTCTATGGCTGTATTAATTGTCCCATAAGCAGACATCATCATAATAGTAGCTTCAACTTTTCTCTCTTTTAAGGCCTGCAATAGGGCAAGTCCATCCATCTCGGGCATGATAATATCGGAGAGAATAAAATCAAAAGAGTGTTGGGAGATAATATCTAAGGCTTCCTGTCCACCGCTGGCCGCGTAAACTTCGTAGCCTTCCTTTTTTAAGATTAAGGAAAGCATATGACGCATAGATTCTTCATCATCAATGATTAATATTTTTTTCTTTTCCATTTTCACCGTTTTCACCGCCGAGATCGCTAAGGGCGCCAAGGATTTTTAACAGTTTAGTAAGAATATTTAATTCCCCTCACCTTAGTGCTCCCTAAAAGGAGAGGAATATTTTTTGCCATGGAGGACACAGAGATCACAGAGAAAAAAATGAAATTGCCCCCATTCCATACGATAAAAAAGCTTTGCCTTAATCGCTCTTTGCAGAGGTTGAGGCGAAAATTGGCAATTGGACAATAAAATTCGCCCCCTCCCCTTGTTTACTTTTTACCAAAATTCGACCACCATAAGACTCTAATATTCTAAGGCAAATGGCCAGTCCTAATCCAGTCCCTTCTCCTGGAGGTTTAGTTGTATAAAATGGGTCAAAGATTTTATCGATGGCTTCTGCTGGGATACCAGGTCCATTATCCTCTATCTCGATTTGCACCACTGAGCTAACCTCTCCGCCAGGCCGGAGAGATTCTCCTTTAAGACGCAAAGTAGAATAATCAGCATACGGAGGGTCATCTTTCCGCCGACGTGGGATGGAATTTATAAATAAAGTAAGCTCTTCAGGTGGGAGAATTGATGTAGCCAAACGGATTTTCTTTTCTCTTCCGGTTTGCTTAAAAAGGGGAGACTTAAAAGCGTCTAAAGCATTCAACAATAAATTAATTAAAACTTGCTGAATTTGATGTGGATCGCCATTCCATTTCGGCAGATTGGCAGCTAAATCTTTTTCCACCTGAACTTGGTCCCATAATTTTTTCTGGTGAGAGAGTAGGGAAAGGGTATTTATAATTAAAACATTAATATCTACTTCTTCTTCCATCCCTAGAGAAGGCCGGGAAAAGTCCAGGAGCTCACGAATTAGGCGGCGAATGCGCTCAGCCTCTTTGGCTGCACGCTCCAGAACTTCTTTTGCTTCTTGCGCACTCAGATTCCCTGTGGCCAGAAGATCTAAATAGCCCAGGATAGCTGAAGTGGGGTTACCTACTTCATGGGCCACTCCCGCTGCCAAACGTCCTATGGAAGCTAATTTTTCCGACCTGATTAGCTCATTTTGGGCCTGGCGCAGTTCGCGATTGACCTTTTCTAAAGATTGGATGTAATCATGTAATTTCTGGCGATCTTCTTTAAGCCGGGAAGCCATGCGGTTAAAGGAAAAGATGAGGCGGCCGATTTCGTCTCCCCCCGCATCTTCTCTAAGGAGGTTCAGGTCTCCTTCCGCGATCTTCTCAGTCATTTCATCCAATTTTTTAAGAGGCTTGATAATTATCCGCGATAGCAAAAAACTGCCTACGGTAATCAAAATAAAGGCATCAAAGAGAATATAGAGAAAAAGCATTGACTGGGAGCGCGAGTAAATCTCCCGCAGGTCATCTAAAGCAAACTCTCCGCGCATGGCCCCCCACCTTTCCCCACGCCAGAGCAAAGGTGCGGAGATGTAAAGAGGAATTCTTTTCATCAGAGAAAAAGAGTTCCTTTCTCCAGGGCTATGCGTAATTACCTGGCCAGTTCTTAATGCCTTCTCTATCTCTTCATCTTTGACAATTTTACCTACCCTCTCTGGATTAGAATCCGCCAATACTCGGAAATTGGCATTTACTATGGCAAAGTTGGAGAAGAGGTGGCTCTGGCCTAAAAAGGAAGATATCTTCTGTAATTGCTCATTTGCTCGGGCGGAACCACCTTGATCAAGATTTGTTGGATCAAGATCTTTTAGAAAATGCTCGAGTGAAGCAATTATCTGTTGGCCGCCTCTTATTTTTTGTTGGAGCAGATTATGCTCTTCTACTTTAAGGAAAAGAATACCAATGAGCGCAATGGCCCCGGCCATAAGCACGGTTAAAGTAAAAACTATTTCGGTCCTAATCCCTGGCCGGAATTTTAAGAGCATTTTTTTCACCGCCAAGAACGCAGAGATAATTTCATTTTTTAAATTTTTTTACTAACCTCCGAAGGCCATTCTTAAGAATTTTAACATTAAAATTTATCAATAGCCCGACTTCTAATTCTGATAATTTCAAATAAGATAATAATTGGGCCTCATGGATAGGTTCGAGCTTTTCCACAGCCTTAATTTCAACAATTATTTTATCTTCAACGAGTAAATCTATTCTATATCCGCAATCTAACTGCATACCCTTATATTTAATGGGCAGCCCTTTTTGCCTTTCGACCTTTAAATTCTTAGAAACTAATTCATAGACTAAACAAGCCTCATAAGCTGATTCCAACAACCCAGGGCCAAGTGCCCTGTGCACATTAATGGCAGCCCCAATAATTATTTTTGTAATTTCATTTAAATTATAACTCACCTTGGCGTCCTCCGCGATCTCTGCGGTTAACAATAAAAATTTACGGCTGGCTTAAATTTAAATACCAATGGATTAAAGGGGGGCCGAAGAAAATGTAAGCCAAAGCCGCCAGAGATAGAAAAGGACCAAAGGGAATAGCATAAAACCTCCCTTCTTTTTGAATCAACATAATCGCTCCTCCGATAATCGTCCCCAAAAGGGAGGCAAAGAAAAGCGTGAATAGGACAGCTGGCCAGCCCAACCAGGCTCCGATCATGGCCAGGAGTTTGACATCTCCTCCACCCATGCCCTCTCTTTTAGTTATGGCTTCATAGACATAAGCTACAATAAAGAGCGAGCCCCCACCAACCAAAAGACCGATTAGGGATGATTTTACAGATACAGAAATTCCAATTAGAGCTAATAAAAAGCCGATAGCTATTCCTGGAAGGGAAATAACATCCGGAATAATCTGATGGTCTAAATCAATGAAAGTGATAACCAATAAAGCTGCCGAGAAGGCTAAAAGGGAGAGAAATTGGGGCGAGAGGCCTAACCTTAAAAATAGAGTCAGGGTTATCATTCCCATTAAAGCCTCTACTAATGGGTACCGCCAGGAGATCTTCGCCCCGCAATTGCGGCATTTTCCTCTTAAGAAGAAAAAGCTGAAAAGAGGAATGTTGTCATAAGGACGAATGGGTGACTTGCAAGAGGGGCAGAAAGAATTGGGGAAGATGATCGAAAGATCAAGGGGAAGCCGGTAAATACAAACATTTAAGAAGCTCCCTAAACAGGAACCCAAAAGGAAAATAATTAGTAAAATCAGCCAGCGAGTCATTGTTTTCCAATATTTTTTTATTAATTCACAGTGATGTCGAAATTAGATAGAAAATTGATCCTTCCTTTTTGCTTTCTTCATGGTCAGGTTAACTGCTACCGTTGTCCAATTTGGGCAGCATAGATCGAGTTATCAACACGGTCGTCATTCCTGCGGAAGCAGGAATCCAGATTTTTTAATGACCTTCTGGATTCCCGCCTGCGGGGGAATGACAGATCAACACCCTTCTGAAAACAGTAATTTAGACAAGACTGATTAATTCAATAATATTACACCATCATGGGAGAAAAAAAGCTATTTTTAGCTTTCTCAATATCCCTCTCCCAATGGAATAGAGATTTAGACTGCTATGTTTTCGAAATCCTTCTTGCATTCCTGCCAAATACCTGTAAAATCACTTTTATATGAGCGATAAAACTTCCCTGAGTTTTCAAGTTAGCCGCCCCGTCTCTTTGCTAATAATATTTTTGTTAGCCCTTTCTATTAAATTTCTTATTTTTGCCTTTCTTACTGAACCCTTAATTTTCTATAAATATCCCTACTTTGCCCAGATAATTGCCCAGGGAGGTGATCCTGGAGAACGAATCTTAGATTTAAGCCCTCTGTATCTTTACCTTCATGTCATTTTTTATAAATTATACGGCCCAAACTGGGAAGTTTTAGCTATTTTTCAAATATTTTTAGGTAGCCTAAGCTGCCTGCTTGTTTTTTTCATTGGCGAAAAGATTTTTGGAAGAACCACCGGCTTGATCGCCGCTCTTATTTTAATTTTTTACGCTAACCTCACTCTCCTGGAATTAACTCTTGAGCCAGAAGCCCTGGCGATATTTCTTAATTCTCTAATCGTCTTTTTTCTTCTACAAATTAAAGAAGAAACCAGTTCAGGAAGGGCTTCCTGGAAATGGATGGTTGCCGGATTCCTGATTGGCCTGGCAATTATAACCAAACCGAATGGTTTATTAATCTTGCCCTTGGCCATAATATTTAACTGGCTCTTCTCTCCATCTCCTTATTTTAAATTAAAATCGACCTTGCTCATGCTCTTAGGCGTAGCCGTTATTCTTGGGCCGATTACTTTTCGAAATTATTATAAATTTAATGATTTTATTTTAGTTACGGCTGATAGCGGCAAGGTTTTTTTCCATGGGAATGGACCAGGGGCTACAGGTATGGAAAGGGCTGATTTGCCGCAGCAGGGGTTTGTGGAAGAGACGCAGGAAGAGCCTGATTATGCGCATGCTTTATTCCGCAAAGTGGCCAGAAATTTAAGTGGCCAAAATCTCAAACCCTCAGAATGCTCCCGATTTTGGTGGAATCAGGCCTTGGCGTATATGAAAAAGAATCCCCAAGAGGCCTTATTGCTGGAACTAAAAAAAGCGGTATTTTTCTTTGGTAACTATGAAATTCATGATATTGACTCGGTTTACAATTATTACCGCAAGATTAGAAGCTGGCCTTTCCTTCCTTTTGGGGTTATTTCCTCCCTGAGTATTTTAGGAATGTGGTTAGCTCGCCCCAAATTTAGGAAGACTTTTCTTTTTTATGGCATGGCGGCGGTTTACCTTTTAACCGTGCTTATTTTTTTTGCAGCCTCCCGGTACCGGCTACCTGCGGTTCCTTTTCTTTCTCTATTTGCGGCCTATGCCGTCACTTCTTTTATTTCTTGGGGGAAGGAAAAGAAGATTAAGGAATTAATAATTTTTATGAGCGTAGCATGCTTATTATTTATGGGCACAGTTTTTTCTTTTCGATCTGAAGTGCTTGCCCTGGACCGCTGGCAGATGGCCACGAGGGTCCATTATGTCCTGGGGGGAAACCTGTACTTTAAAAAAGGAGAATATAAAAAGGCCATCCAGGAATTTGAAAAAGCTATTGCCTTACAGCCTGATTTTGCCCCAGCCTATAATCGCCTGGGAATGGCTTATGCAATCTTGAAAGATTTGGAGAAGGCTGAGCAGAATTTTAAAAAAGTAATCGAGTTAGCTCCCGAGGTGGATCAAGGCTATTTAAATTTAGGCTTACTCTATGAAATAAAGGGAGAAAAGGCGCAAGCGATTTTGCTCTTGCAAAAAGCCCTCTCCATGAATCCCGAAAATAGAAAGGCCAGGGAGCATTTAGAAAAGCTTAGATGATTCAACCGCAGAGAGCACAAAGCACATAGAGGAAAATATTTTGCCCCAGAGGACACAAAGATTACAAAGAGAATAAAAATATTCCAGATTCTATTAATAAAAAAATCGCTTGGTGCAATGCGCTTACAATAATTTGTGGGGATAAGAGATAAGAAAATAGTTAACATAGAAAATCCCACTAAAAACGTGATAGCATTGTAATAAAATTAGCTTATCTAAAGTAGGAATCACGAGTGCAAAAAGCAATTACCAGAGCTCAAGCTAAGGATTTTAAAAAACGATGGAAAGCTGTTAATCTTTTTCAAAGAAAAGAACTTAAAGAAACTCCCCTTGATCAAAAATTGCAGAAGCTCGCAGCATTAATGGCTTCAGCTAAGGCTTTAAAATGGGATGAAGCTCTACTAACTGAAGAAGAACAGATAAGAGAACGTTGGAAGCGTTTAAAAGGGTTGGCCAATGGGGCGCCGTGAGTTGCTCATTCCTCTGATTGCTGCCTTGAATGATCTTCTCAGCTGGTTTAAAAATAGGAATGTCCCAGGGATAGTGATAGGCGGAGTTGCCGCATCATTTTGGGGTCACCCAAGAATTACTCATGATATAGATGCTCTGATTTTATTAGAAAAAGAAAATTGGAAGGATTTTCTTGCATCGGGCGAGCAGTTTGGTTTTATACCGAGAATTGCTGAAGCCTTAGGTTTTGCTCAATTAAATCGAGTATTCCTAATGCGCCATGAGCAGAGTGGATTCGATATCGATATCTCTATTGGTGCCATACCTTTTGAAGAAGAAGCGATTAGGAAGAAAGTAACAGTTAAAACTGCTGGGATGAGCATTCCTTTGCCTACCCCAGAGGATTTAATAATTATGAAAGCTGTGGCTCATCGTCCCCGCGATATGGCAGATATCGAATCTATCATACAGATGAATCCCTCCCTAGATCAAAAATATATTCTAAAAAAGGTCAGAGAATTTTCTAGCGCACTGGAAATGCCCGAAATTTTAAAAGATATAAAGGCCATTATTAGGGCTCTCAGTTCAAAAAAATCCTCTAAGAAACGAAGGATTCCCAAATAAAAAAGTTTGCTTTTTCCTCCCACTCAACACTTAACAAACACTAACTCCCTACTCTTTCAACTTATAAATATTCACTAAACCCGTCCGCCTTAACTTCACAGAAAAGACGGGCTGTTTATATTTATAATAGTTCCACATTTCTTCATCAAAAAAACCTTGGCGGATAAGGAGCAAGAGGAAATCACTATCATGCCTATGGCCAAATTTAATTGATTCTTTAAGCAAGCCATCTTTCTTGTACAGATCAAATCCCCACAAAACTATAGGTTCTATATCAGCCATATAAACCCAAAAAGTACTTTGCCCATGCTGATTCATCCATGGCAGGACACCGATATAAGCATTTCCCCAATATTCTAATTCAAAAACTTTTTGAGCTGCGCCTCCTACTCCGCCGATGAACTCGCTATAATAAGAAGATTGATAGGGGTGAATTTTGAAAATAGATGTATAAACAGTGCAAGCGAAGAAGAGAATAAAAATGATGACCGCTGCCCGCCCTTTTCCATTCTCCCTTTTCTTATGAGAAGACGGGGAGAGTGAGGGAGTAGATTTCTTGATCAGAGAAAAGATCATCTCTGATCCGAAGCCGGCAAGCATAGAGATAAAAGGAAAAGCAGGTAAGAAGAGCCTGACCCCATCATATTTGGGGACGGAAGGCATAGCAATTAATCCCAGGGGAAAAAGGGCATTAAACAAAATAAAAATTTTCGCTTGGTCAGGATTGAATGATACCCTTAGCAAGCCGATTAAAAACAGAACAAGGATCATGGGGGGTAAAGTAACCAAAGTCATTACCAATGGATAATGCCATGGTTGAATAAGCGATTGTTTACCTAAATAATATGTAAAAACTCCAGGATGGTGCTTGTGGAAAAATAAGAAACTGAGGATCTTCGCCATCGTATCTTGCCATAGCCAGGGCCAGAAAGTTATAAGCAAAATTGGGGGAAAGAGAAAAATAAATATCAAGTTTAGAATATTTCTTCGGTGGTCTGAAGAGTTCCTTTTTTCCAGATAGCTCCAAATCCAGATAAAAAGTAAAGGAACATAAATAAACAAGGCATTAATTTTAGTGAGAAGGGCAAGGCCCAAAAAAATGGCCGAAAACAGAATCCATTTTATATTTTGAGGATCCTTTACTGCTTTCCAGAATAGGTAAATTACCGCGACTCCCAGGGCAGAAACAGGATAATCAAAAGCCCCGAGATGGGCATGAAAGAATAGGCGCGGAAGGAAAAAGAAAATTAGTGTAGTAAAGAAAGCGATGGGTAGGGATGATAAATCCGCCATGAATCGAAAAAGGAAATAGTTGGCAATGAAAACAAAGATTAAGGCGGGTAAACGATAAGCGAAGATATGATTAAAGAAATTTAGCTTATCTTGAAAAATATAATGACTTAAGCCGCTGAGTAATTTAATGAGAGGCGGATGCTCGTGATTGACTCTCCAGTAAGCTTCGATTGTTTCAAAGGAGGGGTCGAGCCACCATCTAAAGTAAGAATCTCCAGCATAAAAATAAATCGCCTCATCCCAAGTGACTCCGTAGTCATTTAGGGTAAGGGCCGTTATGACGCAGAAGCAGAGAGAAGTTATTAAAGCCAATTTTAGGTCAGGCCTCTTAGGAGAAGACTTTAACTTTGGCAAAGTGTCTATCCCCAGTATTTTATTTTCATCACGCTTACCTTTTCCGAACAAACAAGATACTTTGCTTATCCAAATAAACCGGTTTCCAAGATGGCTCATTGAGCATCAATAAATGCGTTCGCGTGTTCCTTTTAATAAGCACCATATCATGCGGATACTTCTGCAAGAAGATTTTCCAGTTATCTCGTCCTACTAAAAAATCAAAATATTCCCGACAGACTTTTTCACTATAAACTGTTTCATAGCGTCCATCCATGGCTATTCGGCAAGAAGGATAAAGAGACCAGATAAGAAATTCACCCCAATCAAAGTGAGAAAGAATATTCCCATGCGAATTATTTTCTTTAATCCATTTAATAGCCCCAGTAGGAAAGTGGGAAGCGGGTGTAAGGATATTAAAGGTAGGGATGGAAAGAATAGTAAATTTTGGATTTATCCAAAAATAAATAAAAGCTAAAAGAACAAAAGAAGAGGCCCAGGAAATCCAGGAAGGACGATCTGCCCAAAGTCGGCAGAGCATTGGTGGCAAATATGCTCCAAAAATTAAACCTAAAAATATCGTATGCCTTACATTCTTATAACTTAAAAGAATTGTGACAGAGATTATTAAGAGATCCGTTAAATTTCTTTCTTTTGATAGAATTAATACGAAAATCAGGATGGTACTAAATATAAGGAAGATCAGAACAGGAAAATCTTGGTATTTAAGGCGCAGGGCTGCAATGACTGATAACCATTCATCAATCTCTGGGCGTGGCATTAAAATAGCATCAATTAGGTAACTCCAATAATATGGTCCATAAGGATTTAACAATGTGACCAAGGTGCAAATAATGCCAATCTTAAAATAAGGAAGTGCTTCCCTTTTAGAAATTTTTTCGCCTAAGGCAAAAAGAAAAATTAAGCCAAGGCCTGTTATAAATCCGCCGTGGAGATTGCTCCAAAAGATATTGATGGGTACTAACCACCAAAGAGTTGACCACTTTTTCTCTTTTTTTGCCCATTCCAAAATATAAATGGTCAAGATGAAGAAAAAGTAAGTGAAAACCTGGGCGCGCAAAGGGACATAGCCAAAGGAGATCAAAAGCATAGCTGGAATAAGGGCAAGGAGAGTTGTGCTAAGCTTAGCCCCTTTTTTTAAGGCAGTCAAATAGATCAAATAAATAGTAAAAATAATGATGATGTACCGGAAAAATTGTAAGCCGGCTGGGCCTGTGTATTTATGGATTGGATAAAACAAAACTCCGGTTAACCACTCGTGATAAACCCAGAGAGGCTTAGTTGGGGTATAAGAGAAAATGTCTTTATACGGAAAATATCCTTCTTCCCAAAAGATGCTACCAAAAGAAAGGTAACCCCAGAGGTCGTAATCGGCAATGTGGTTTGAATATAGAAGAACGAAATAAAAATAAAGGCAAGCAGAGAGAAATAGTATTTTGATGAATTTTAAGGTGTTAGTTGGGATAGAACTTGCCATTTTCGTTTTTTAAATCCCCATTTCATTCCTTTCAAAATATCCTCTGTCTAACTGCCCCTTTTTTCTAAAGGAGTGAGCGGGTTTAATCCATAAATCGATATTTTAACAGCGTCCATATGGCTGTGAATCCATCCCGCCAGGTAATCTTCTTACCCTCATCGTAATCCCTTCCCGAATAGGTAATGGGCACTTCGTAAAGGCGCAATTTTTTGCGCTTTAATATTTTTGCGGTTATCTCCGGCTCAAATTCAAAACCCCTGGCTTTTAAAGGAATTTGCTTAATTATTTCGGTACGGAAGGCTTTATAACCAACTTCCATGTCCGAAAGCATGGAATCGTAAAGTAAATTAGTCATGAAGGTTAAAAATTTATTGCCCAGGTAATGCCAGAATAGGAAAGCCCGATGGACGCCCAAAAACCGGGTTCCATAGACGACATCAGCTTTATATTTGAGGATGGGTAGAATAAGAATGGAATATTCCTCCGGGTGATATTCTAAATCCGCATCTTGGATAATGACTATGTCGCCACTTATATGATTTAAAGCAGTGCGAATAGCCGCTCCCTTCCCTTGATTTTTTTCATGAAAATAAATTTTGAGATTAGGCGAAGCCCATTCTTTGGCGAGGCGCTGTAAAATTTCTACGGTGCCGTCTTTTGATCCATCATCAACAACGATCACTTCCTTCCCGATCCCTTCAATTTTCACTTCAAGAACTCTCCGCAGGATCACTTCAATAGTATTTTTCTCGTTGTAGACTGGAATAACAATGGATAAGTTCATTTGTCCATTCACCTATCGTGATTTATTAATGAGAGCATTAAATGTTTTAATTTTTTATCAATCATTTTATAATAGCAAGCTCGAAAGGCGTGGGCCACATGAGCTTTTTTCCCACGTATCAATTGTGGCGACCTCGCCATGAATTTAACTCAGGGTCATGTCTCAAAAATAAAATTAATAATTTCCCCTCACCCAGCCCTCCCCAGTGGGCGAGCGGGATAGAGTGAGGGGGGAACGCATTAAATTTCTTGATTAAGGGGGGCGAAAAATTTTATTTGTCGTTAAGAACCGAACTTAAAACATATTCAATATATTTCTGAGACGATACA
>FWPU01002078.1_pt1 | contig 57171 bp, 47 predicted proteins | sample 2228361 | NCBI WGS metagenome assembly FWPU01 (sample SAMEA103939777, study PRJEB20133) | metagenome | reverse complement strand
GCGGGGCCGGGGTCCCCCCCGACCCGGCCGGCCCCCCCCGACCCGCGGTAGGTGCGCCGCGCCACACGGCCGGCGGAAAAGCCCGGCACTCGCCCTCCTTCCCCGGCGAAGAGTCCCCCCTCGGCCACACTGATCCCATACGCCGTCCCGACGGGGCCGGCCGGTGCCGCTCTTCTAGGGGTATGGTATAATACCCCCACACAACCGCGGGGGACGCCTCCCCCGCTGACGAGGAGCGACAATGGTCTCGAAGGAACTGCTGGAGGTCCTGCGCTGCCCTGCCTGCGGTGATGCCGGCCTCCTCTCCCGGCAGGGAGAGGTCCTCCGCTGCGCCCGCTGCGGCGAGACCTACTCCCTCCACCCCGGCTATGTGGACCTGCTGCCCCCAGAGGGCACCTTTGCCCACCGCTCCGACTATGTCGCCGAGGAAGAGGCCTACGCCGCCACGCTGGACTATCGTTCGGTGGGCGCACCGCTCCTGGCCGCCGGGGTGCGCCAGCGCATGCTGGAGCGCATGCTGCGCCTGCAACCGGGCGACCGCGTCCTCGATTGCGGTTGCGGCAACGGCAAGTTTGCCCTGTGGAACCGCCGGCGCGTCGCCCTGATCGTCGGCCTGGACCCGGCCACCCTCTTTGCCGACGCCGCCCTGGAAGAGGTCAACCTGGTCCAGGGGGATGCCCGCCGCCTCCCCTTTGCCTCGGCCTCCTTTGACAAAGCCTTCTCCATAGACCTCTTTGAGCACCTGACTCGCCCTGACCTGGAGGCGGTCCTCGGCGAGGCCCATCGCCTGCTCCGGCCGGGGGGACGCTTTTTGATCTACTCCAACACCCGCGAGCCTTCCCGGGTGCAACCGCTGATCAACCTGTGGCGTGCGCTCGGCCGTTGGCTCCGCGTGCGTGGTTGGGCCACACCGGACCGCTACACGCTGCCCAAGTCGGACCACGTCAAGGTCATCGCTACCTACGAAGAATTGGCCGGCCTGGTGACGGCGCAGGGGTTCCGCATCGTCCAGGTGCGCTTTTGGAACACTCTCTGTACCTCCTTTCTGGAGCATGTACTCCTCCCCGTAGCCGAGCGGCTTGCTCTGGGCCGGAGGGGCCGGCCGGCCTCCGGGGAGCAGGGCGGGGAAAAGGCGGCCCGCGCCCGCTGGCGTGAGCAGACCGCCCGGCGGGGCTGGTTCTACCGGGCCGGCCAGGTGCTGACCTGGTGGATGGAGTTGGACCTCATCCTCCTGGGCCGCCTGCGCTCGGGGTCCTATTTCCTTCTCCTGGAGCGGAGATGAAAGTCGTCTTTGTCTATCCCGACCTTTTGGAGGGGGCCGCCTGGCGCGGCTACTACTATTCGGGGATCGGTATCCTCTCCGCCGTGCTCAAAGAGGCCGGCCATCAGACTGCCCTCTTCCACCTGACCCAGCCGCCCACGCGGGAGGCGTTTTTGGAGGGTCTGGCCGGCCTTTTGCCCCAGGAAGGCCCCCACCTGGTCGGCTTTTCGATCACCTCGAACATGCTTCCCTTCCTGCGGGAGTGGAGCCCCTGGGTCAAGGAGGGCTGGCCGGATGCCTGGGTCATCGCCGGCGGGGTGCACCCGACCCTGGTGCCGGAGGAGACGCTGGCCCTGCCGGGGGTGGACCTGGTCTGCGTGGGGGAGGGGGAGGGGGCGATTGTGGACCTGGCCGAGGCGTTGGAGGCCGGCCGCTCCCCCTCCGGCATCGCCAACCTCTGGTGGAAGCGGCCCGACGGCACGGTCGAGCGCAACCCGCCCCGCCCCCTGGTGGAACTGGACGCCCTCCCCTTCCCCGACCGGGAGATCTATGACTATGCCAACCTGCACCACGAACGTCAGGGCGAGGCCACGATGATGGTCTCGCGGGGTTGTCCCTACCGCTGCACCTACTGCTGCAACGAGGCCCTGCGGGAGGTCTATCGGGGGCGGGGCAAGGCAGTGCGCTTTCGCAGCGTGCCGCTGGTGCTGGCCGAACTGAAGCAGGTGCTGGAGCGATACCCCTTTATCCGCCGCTTTGTCTTTGACGATGACATCCTGCCGCTGCGCATGGACTGGTTCCGGGAGTTTGCCCGGGAGTATGCCCGGGAGGTCGGCCGGCCCTTTGCCTGCAACCTGCGCCCCAACCTGGCCAACGAGGAGGTCATCCGCTTGCTTCGGGAGGCCGGCTGCGACGAGGTGCGCTTTGGCATCGAGAGCGGGAACGACCTGGTGCGCAACGACCTGCTCAACCGGCGGGTCTCCCGCGAGCAGATCGTCCGGGCCTTTGACCTGTGCCACCAGGCCGGGATGAAGGTCTTTGCCTTCAACATGGTCGGCCTGCCGGGCGAGACGGTGGCGCAGATGCTCGATACGGTCAAACTGAACGCGGCCGTGCGGGCCGACATCACGCGGGTGACGATCTTTTACCCCTACCAGCGGACTGAACTTTACCGGGCCAGCCGGGAAATGGGTCTCCTGACCGACCGCACCGTCACCGACTATGCCAGCGACACGATCCTGGCCTTTGACAAGGTGCAGCGCAACCGGGTGGTCTTTATCCGGCGCTACTTTCCCCTCCTGGCGCGGCTGTACCGTTGGGCGCGGCGGCGGCCCCCTTTTGTCGAGCGCTGGCTGGACGCCTTTCTCTCGGCTCGCTGGACGACGGTAGCCCTCTTTTACGCGGCGAATAAACTCTACGACCTGGTGCGGGGCAACGCCATGTTGGACCGCTGGGCGATGGCCCTGCGCCGTCGCTTTTTCGGATAGGGTAAAAGGTGCGCATCCTCTACGTCGCCTCGGGCATCCCTCTGCCGGGAAAGTATGGCGGCTCTACCCACACCCTGGAGGTGGCCCACGGGCTGCTCGACCGGGGGCATCAGGTGCAGGTGGTGGCGGCTCACCGGGCCGGCTGGAGCGGCATCCGGCCCTTTTTTCGGGTGGGGAAAGGAACGGTCGAGGGTGTTCCGGTCGCCTATGTGGATATCCCCAAGGGCCTCTCCTTCCTAGGGATTCCCCAGATCGGCCGGTTGGTGCGGCAGTTCCGACCGGACGTGGTGATGGAACGTTACTACAACTTTGCCGGCGGGGGAGTCTATTGGGCCCGTCGGTTGGGCCTGCCGGCCGTCCTGGAGGTCAACGCCCTGATGGTGGACCCGCCGGCCGTGCTCAAACGCCGCCTGGATGACCTCCTGGGCGGGCCGATGCGCCGCTGGGCCTTGGCCCAGTGCCGCTGGGCCGACCGCATCGTCACCCCTCTGCACACGACCGTCCCCCCGCAGATTCCCCGCGAACGGATCGTCGAGATTCCCTGGGGAGCCAACACCGAACGCTTCCACCCCGGCATTGTTCGAGAGCGGGCCGACGACCTGCGCCGCCTGCGGGAAGAGTTGGCCCTGCCGGCGGAGGGGACGGTCGTCTTTGTGGGGAGTTTTCGCCCCTGGCACGGGGCGGTTGAGGTCGTCGAGGCAGTGCTCCAGCTGCTCCGACAGGGCAGGCAGGTCACCTGCCTGCTGGTCGGGCAGGGGCCGCTCTGGCCGGCGGTGGAGCGACGCTGCCGGGAGAGCGGTTACGGGGCCCATTTTCGCCTGGTCGGCAGCGTGCCCTATGAGGAGGTGCCGCTTTACCTGGCCCTGGCCCAGGTGGGGGTGGCGCCCTTTCAGCCACGCCACCACCCGGCCCTGCAAGCGGCCGGCTTTTTCTGGTCCCCGCTGAAGGTCTTTGAGACGATGGCGATGGGGCTACCGGTGGTCACGAGCGATATTCCCCCCCTGAACCGCATCGTTCGGCAGGGCCAGGAGGGGTTGCTCGTCCCGGAGGGGGAGACGGAGCGGCTGGCCGAGGCGGTACAGGCCCTCCTGGAAGACCCGGTGCGGGCGCGAGAGATGGGCTGGCGTGGCCGGCAGCGGGTGGTGGCCGAGTATGGCTGGGCGCGGCACTGCGAGCGGCTGGAGGAGGTCCTGCTCCAGGCGCGGGGGTCCCGGCAGCACAGGGGGCGATAGGGGGCACCCCTCTGGAGGGGCAGCCGCTATCTTCTTCTGTGGGTGGCCCGTGGGAGCGGCGGATCGGGCAGAGAGGCCATAGTGAGGGTATTCCCTGGCCGGTCGGGCGAGGAGGCCGTCGCGGTCCCCCCCCTCTCCGTCGGCAACGACCCCTCCGGCGGCTGACCGATGACCAGCACCTGCTGGCTGGTCGCCTCCCGGCCGGCCATGTTCACCGCCTGCGCCGTGAGGACATGCTGCCCCGGCCGCACCGACCAGGTTACCGTGTAGATGCGCTCCGAGAGCGGATAGACGGTGCTGGTCACGGCCGAGCCGATAAAGACGCCATCGTAGAAAAAGTCCACCCGGCGGGCGGGGGCGACCCCCTCCACCTTGGCCACGATCGTCACCTGGTCGTAGGGCAAGGTGCTGCCGGCCTGGGGGGAGAGGATACGCACATAGATCGGGCCGCGGTCCAGGTAGACCGGCATGTAGGTATGGCCGGGTTGGTCGTCGTCAAAGCGGGGTTGGCCATCTTTGGTAAAGACGGTCAGGCGGAGGGCGTAACTGCCGTCGGGAAGCATACCGGGGTCCCAGTAGGCCAGGACGCCGTTGCGCACGGGGGTGTGCCCCTCGGCGATGAGGTTCCACTCGGTGGGCCAGCCGCTGAGGGCGCCCTTGTAGCCCCACTCGACGCGGTAGAAGGCGAACTGGTCTCCGGGGAACGCTGAAGTCAGGTCGGCGGATCCGCGAATCTCGATCGGGCCAGAGACGCCAAAGTAGCGCGGCGGGAAGGTAATCTCGCGCACCAGGCCGGCCCAGCGGTTGGCCGGCGGGGGAGTGGGCCGGCCCTTCTCCGGCGGCAGCGGCGTCCCCAGGTCAGGCGGGCAGGTCCAGGTGGGGATGCGGGGGAAGCCGGTCTCCCGGTAAAACTCCTCCAGGCCGGCCTTTTCCTCCGGCTTGGCAATGCTCTCCAGGTCCATAAAAACCTGCGTCTGCACCAGTTCAGGGGGGTACTCCACCCCCTCGATCGGCAGACAGTACTGGGGCGGGTCGGTTCCGGGCACCTGCACCACTGTGACCGCCTTGTAGATATTGTCCACCTCTTTGGGGGTATAGCCCTCGACGAAAAGGTCCTTGACCACCGGGCAGAGGCCGTTGGGCAGTTTGCCCGAGTTGGCGCAGACCTCGACCTCGACGATGCCCCGTGGCCGGCGAAACTCCTCACGGAGGGTGCCGTCCTCGTCGCGGAGGATGTCGAGCAGGTCGCCATCGCCAAAGAGGGCCCGGCGGACCTCTTCGTCGGGAAAGTAGCGGGCCAGGCCCCGCTCGGGGTGGTCGGAGTGGATGACTGCGTCCATAAAGCCGCGCCAGATGTGGCCCGCGCTGCGGGAACCGGGAATGCCCGTCTTGGCCTTGTCGCGGGGGGTGCAGTTCAGCGTCATCGGCTCGTTGTTGTTGTTGCCGACCCACACCCCGGTGGCCAGGTAGGGGGAAAAGCCGATCGTCCAATTGTCCCCCCAGTCCTCCGAGGTGCCGGTCTTGACCGCCACGCCGGGCCCCATGTCCAGGATGCTGTGGGCGCCAAAGGCCAGGGCCCGCGCCGAATCGTCGGTGAGGATGCTGATGACCAGGTAGACAAAGCGGGGGTCCACCACCTCCAGTCGTTCCTCCAGGGGCAGCGGCTTGTACTCTTTGATTACGTTGCCGTCGGCGTCGAGCACCTTCAGGATGGCCACCGGTGGGACGTAGCGGCCCCCGTTGGCCAGGGTGGAGTAGGCGTTGACCATGTCCAGGAGGCGCACCTCGCCGCCGCCGAGGGTCAGAGAAAGCCCATAAAAGCCCAGCTCCTGCTGGAGGCCGGTAATCCCCAGGCGGTGGGCCATATCAATCGTCTCGCCCACCCCGGCGAACTGGATGACCTTGACGGCGGGGATGTTCAACGAACTGCCCAGGGCGTTGCGCAGCGTCACCGGTCCGTGGACCTTCTTGTTATAGTTTTCGGGGATGTAGGGGTCGCGGCCGGGGACGGGGTACTCGGTCTTGACGTCGAGCACCATCGTCGCCGGAGTCCACCCGTTGGTAAAGGCGGTCAGGTAGGTGATCGGCTTGAAGGAGGAGCCCGGCTGCCGCTCGGCCAAGGTGGCGTTGACCTTGCCGTCCACCACATTGTCCTCCTGCCCGCAGAGGCTGGGCTTGACCAGGTCATAGTCCACGCTGCCGACCATAGCCAGGATCTCGCCGGTATCAGGCCGCATGGACACCAGGGCGGCGTTGTTGGCGTTGTACTGCTTGACATCTTCGCGGCTCATCCGTTCCTGGACGACGACCTCGGCCAGCCACTGGTAGCGCATGTCAATCGAGGTAATGACGGTGAGCCCGCCGCCGTAGAGTTTCTCCGGGCCGATGTCGGGGTCGCGCTCCAAGAGTTCGCGCACATACATGACAAAGTGGGGTGCCTCGATCTCTTCTTGGGGTTGGGCAAAGACCAACTCCTCGTTGTAAGCGGCCTCGGCCTCCTCCCAGGTGATATAGCCGTCCTCGACCATGCGGCGCAGCACGTCCCACTGGCGGGCCTTGGCCAGTTCCCAGCCGTCGGCATAGAGGGGATTGTAGCGGGTGGGCGACTGGGGCAGGCCGGCCAGGAGCGCGCTCTCGGCCAGGGTGAGTTCACCGGCGTGCTTGCCGAAATAGCCCTGGGCGGCGGCCTCGATGCCGTAGGAGAGGTTGCCGTAGGCGATCTCGTTGAAGAACAGCAAGAGGATCTCTTCCTTCTCAAAGGTCCGGGTCATCTCCAGGGCCAGGATAATCTCTTTGATCTTGCGCTCCATCGTGGGGGAGGTGCGGTACTCGTAGTCAAAGAGGGCGTTGCGGACGAACTGCTGGGTCAGGGTGCTGCCCCCGCCGGCCACGACAAAGTTCCCCGGCCCCCTCTCGAACAGGTTGACCAGGTTGTCCAGGGTCGCCCGGGCGATGCCGATCGGGTCAATGCCGGGGTTTTCCCAGAAGGTCTTGTCCTCGATGGCGATCGTCGCGCTGATGGCGTAGGGCGAGATCTGATCCAGGCTGTCCAGGCGGGTGCGCCGACCCTCCTCAAAGACCTCATAGAGGAGGTGGGTGCCGGTGCGGTCATAGATCTTGGTGGTCTCAAAGATGGCACGCTCCTCCAGTTGGTCCAGCGCACCCTCCAGTTGGCCGGCAAAGTTGAAATAGACGCCCGCGGCGGTGCCCACGCCGGCCGCGACCAGGAGGAACCCGATCAGGGCAAAGGACAGCAGCAGCTTCAGCAGGAAGGGCATCCGGCGGGGCGCAGGCTGGCGGGCCAGGGCATAGCGGCGCAGGAGAAAGGGGGGCGCACCGCTCCGGCGGGAGCGCCCGTTGCGGTAGACCTGGCGAACCTCTTTTCTCAACATCCCACATCACCTCGGGCAAACGCTTTCTGGTCTCGGGGCAAACCTCCCCTGCCGACCGGTCTGGCGTTCAGTATACCACAGTGGGCAGGGTCGGTCAACGAGGCGGCACGACGAAAAGCCGACGCTTTCCCTACGCTCGCTCAGTACCCCCCCTCCCGCAGCAGTTCCTGGAACCCCGCACTGTCGAGCGTCTGAGGTGGAGCGGCCCGGGAGAGGGACCGGGCGGTCTGGGCCGTCTGCGCGGCCCAGGTCTCCAGGAGGGCCATCAGTGCGGCCATCCTGTCTGGTTCCTGCAGCGAGAGGTCCACCTGTTCTGTGGGGTCGTGGTGCAGGTCATACAGTTCGGCCCGGTGCGAGGAGGGACTGGAGATCAGTTTGTACCCCGCGTACTGGACCGCCTGCAGGTCATAGGGTGGACGGAAGAGGCCTTCGCTGTAGATGGGACGGGCCTCCAGTTCCTCTCCCTGCAAGGCCGGGAGCAGGCTCCGGCCGCGCGCTTCGGCGGGGATGGACCCACCGGCCACCTCCGCCAGGGTGGGTAGGAGGTCCAGCGCGGCCACCGGTGTCTCGACGACCCGCCCGGACACGCGAACCGGAGACCCCCAGAAGATGAAGGGGATGTGGAGGATCTCCTGATAGAGAGTCCCACCGTGGGAATAGCCACCGTGGTCGTAAAACTCCTCCCCGTGGTCGGCCATCACGACCACCAGGGTGCGCTCGCGCAACCCTTGTCGGTCGAGTTCGGCGATCACCTCGCCGACCAGGCGGTCCACCTCCACGATATTGCCATCGTAGAGGGAAACCAGCGCGGCCCGTTCGGTCGGGGTCAGGTCGAGGGGGGAGGCGGCCTCCAGGAGGGTGTCTTCCAGCGAGCGTAGATACCGTTCCCGCTCCGGGGTAATCTCCCCCGGCAATGGACGGAACGGTTGCTCCGGGTCGTAAGGGGCGTGGGGTTCCATGTAGTAGAGCCAGAGGAAGAAAGGTTCGCGCGGCTGACGACGCAGAAAGCGCAGCGCGTAGTGATTGACCCGTTCTCCCCGGTTGGCCGGGACCAGGTGAGGGTCGAACAGGAGGCTGTATCCCCACTCGAACCCTGCCCGCATGGCCGGCCCAGAGAGAACGGTCCGTAGGAGGGGGCTTTGCTCAAGAAAGTCGCGGTCAAAGGGGGCACGTGCCCAGACGAAGGCTGCCCGGTCAAACCCCTGCAGAAAGCCATCGTGGGGTTGGAGCCAGACGCTGGCCAGGTAGGCGTGGGTCCGGTAGCCGGCCTCCTGCATGACCTCGGCGATCGTGGTGCGCATGGGGTCGACCTGCCGGTAGCAGAGGGAAAAGTCCTGCCGGCAGCGCACCTGCAGTTCGCTGGGATAGAGAGAGGTGAGGAAAGAGGCGACCGAGGGCAGGGTCCAGGAGGATTGGGCAAAGGCCTGCCGAAAAAGGACCCCCTCCCGGGCCAGGGCGTCCAGGTGGGGGGAGATACGCGGGTCGTAGCCGTAGGCGCCCAGGTGGTCGGCCCGCAGGGCGTCGATCGAGATCAGGATGATGTTGGGTTTCTCCGGGGTTGTCGGGGTGGAGGGCCACCGGATCAACTCGGCCAGCAGGTTCCGGGACAAGGCGATCAGGAGGACGGCCAGGAGAGGCAGGGCAAAGAGACCCAAGGCGAGACGGGGCAAAAGGGCTGGCGAGAGCCAAGTTTTCTCCGGTCGCGTGCGTTGCCGGCGACGGAGGACTCGCTCTCCCAGCACACCGAACAGGAGGCCGGCCGCTATGGCGATCAGGAGGAGCAGGAACGGGTCCCCGGAGAGACGTGCTCTTCCGGCCGTGCCGAAGGTGAGGGCCAGGGCCAGGCCCACCGAGAAGGCCAGGAGGGTGCTCTGACCGAGGGGGCGGCGCAGCCACCTCTGTCCCACCCAGAGGAGCAGGCCGGCCCCTCCCAGTGCAAGGCCAAAAAGGGCACCATAGACGGTCATCATGTAGAGGAGTGCCCGCAGGCCAAGTCCTAGGTAGGTGCTCCAGGTCCACTCCGGCCGGTAGAGGGCCCCCCAGATCAGGTAGGGCAGGTTTTCCAGCAGCGCCACTCCGCCTCCCCAGACCAGGCCGGCCAAGAGGGGTATGACGATGGCAGAAAGGTCAGAGCGGCTTTTCATCACGCCCTCCTGAACAGTTTGGGGACATTATACCATATGGGCTGAAATATGCTATAATGAGAGAAAAGGTCGTGGCAGGTGAAGCGATGCTGACCGTGATTGGTGGCGGGTTGGCCGGTTGCGAGGCGGCCTGGCAGGCGGCCGAACGGGGTCTGGAGGTTGTTCTCTACGAGATGCGCCCCCGGCGGATGACGCCGGCCCATCAAAGCGACCGCTTGGCCGAACTGGTGTGCAGCAACTCCCTGGGGGCGCAGGCGACCGACCGTGCGCTGGGCCTGCTGAAGGAGGAGTTGCATCGCCTGGGCTCGCTGCTCATCGCCTGTGCGGAGGCCACCGCTCTGCCGGCCGGCGGGGCCCTGGCCGTGGACCGGGAGGCCTTTGCCTCGCTGGTGGGCGAACGCATCCAGGGCCATCCCCGCATCACCCTGCTGCGGGAGGAGGTGACCGCGCTGCCGGAGGGACCGACGGTCGTCGCCAGCGGTCCACTGACCTCGCCGGCCCTGGCCGAGGCGATCCTCCGCCTGACGGGAGAGAAAGCCCTCTACTTTTACGACGCCATGGCCCCAATCGTCGCCGCCGACTCGGTGAACCTGGAGGTCGCCTTTCGCGCTTCCCGCTACGGTCGGGGCGGGGACGACTATATCAACTGCCCGATGGACCGGGAGGAATATGACCGCTTTGTGCAGGCCCTGCTGGCCGCCGAGCAGGTCCCGCTGCACGACTTTGAGCGGGAGGACCCGCGCTTTTTCGAGGCCTGCCTGCCGGTGGAGGAGATCGCCCGGCGGGGTCACCAGGCCCTGGCCTTTGGGCCATTGCGGCCGGTGGGGTTGGTGGACCCGCGCACGGGCCGGCGGCCCTATGCGGTCGTCCAACTGCGCCAGGATGACTGGGCCGGCCGGCTCTACAACATGGTCGGCTTTCAGACCAACCTGCGCTGGAGCGAGCAGGCGCGGGTCTTTCGCCTGATTCCCGGCCTGGAGCGGGCCGAGTTTGTCCGCTTTGGGCAGATGCACCGCAATACCTTCATCCACAGCCCCCGCCTGCTGCACCCGACGATGCAGAGTCGGCAGCGGGAAGACCTCTTTTTCGCCGGCCAGATCGGCGGCAGCGAGGGGTATGTCGGCGCGATCGCCACCGGTCTGTTGGCCGGCCTCAACGCCGCACACCTGCTCCAGGGCCGACCGCTCTGGGTCCCGCCCGCCACCACGATGCTGGGGGCCCTGGTGCGCTACCTGACCACGCCCGGCGCAGACGAGTTCCAGCCGATGAAGGCAAATTTTGGCCTGCTGCCTCCCCCGGAGCGGCCGGTTCGGGGAAAGCAGCAGCGCTACCGCTTCTACGCCAGGCGGGCCCTGCGCGACCTGGAAGGTTCGCTGCCGGATCGGCCTGGGGAGGTGGCCCGGTGAAGGCCTGGTCGTCCCTGCGGGCCTTTTTGAGCAACCTTCACGCCCTCCTGCGGCCCCAGCAGCACGACCGGGTCCAGGCCATTCAGGAGGAACTGGAACAGTTGCGGTTGACGCTGGAGGCGCGTGTTCTGGAGCGCACCGAGGCCTTTCGCAGCAAGGCTCGCCGGATCGCCCTGGTGGAGCAGAGCAGCCGCCGGATGGCCTCTCTTCTGGAAAAGGAGGACCTGCTTCAGGAGGTTGTACGGACGCTCCGGGAGGACCTGGGCTACTTTAGTGTGGCCCTTTACCTGCGGGATGGTGCTTCCTGGCGACTGGCCGCCCTGTCCAGCGGCGACGACACGGTGGAAGTGAAACCCGGGCAGGAGGTCTCGCTGGAGGAGGGCCGCTTACAGGCAGATGTCGCCGATGGCCGGCCCCTGCTGCAACAGGACCTGCAGGTGGCCCCCCACCCGCTGGGGTTGCCCCGGTTGGGACGGGGACGGGCTTTGCTGAGTGCACCTCTTTCCACCTCCGGCCAGGTGCTGGGCGTACTGGATGTGCAGAGCCCGCTGGAGGGTTGTTTTGACCAGGATGATGCCCTCGTCCTCCACATAATGGCCCTGCGGGCGGCCATTGCGCTGGAGCGGATTCGCCTCTATCAGCAGGAGCAGCGGGCGCGCCGGCGGGCCGATGCGATGGCCGTCCTGGCCCGGATGATTACGGCGTCGTTGGAACTGAAGCGGGTGCTCTCGCTGGCCCTGGACCAACTGCGCCCGCTCCTGCCCTACGACGCAGCGGCCGTCCTGCTCCTGGAGGAGGACGGCTTTCGGCTCGCCGTCCACAACGGTTTTAGCGATCCCCTTCCTCCCACCCTGCAGGACTGGCTGAACGAGGCCGGGTTGCAGGTCCTTTCCCCGCCGCGAAAGGTGCGCCCCCTGGTAACGACCAGAGTGGTTCCGGTGGGGGCGGCCTCCTTTCCCGATGCGGCGGCCTACCATTCCTGGATGATCGTGCCGTTGCTCTCCCGAGGGGGCTCTCTCGGCATTGTAGCGTTGGCCTCCCGCCATCCAGGGGCCTACCGGGAGGAAGACCTGACCACGGCCGAAGATTTTGCCCGCCAACTCTCCCCGGCTATCGAGACAGCCCGCCTCTATGAACGGATCCGGCGAGAGCGGGACCGCCTGGGGACCCTCTATCAGGTGGCCTGGCAGTTGAACCGGGATGTGGAACTGGATGACCTCCTCTTCCACATCCTGACCCTGGCCCGGGAGAGTGTGGAGGGGGTGGCCGGCAGCCTGATTCTGCTCGATGAGGAGGGCCGGCCGACGCACAGCATCCTCTCCCGGCTCCAACCGACGGCCGATATCCTGGTCCAGACCGTCCTGAAGCAAGGGGCGGCCGGCTGGGTTGTCCGCCACCACCGGGGGCTGCTCATCCACGATACGCACCAGGACATGCGCTGGCTTTCTCTGCAGGATGACCCCTGGGGAAGCCGTTCGGCCGCGCTGGTCCCGCTGATCAGCCGGGAACGGGTCATCGGGGTGCTGACCGTGGTGCACTCCCAGCCGGGGCATTTCAACCAGGACGACCTGGACCTGTTGAACTCGATCGCCGGCCAGGCCAGCGCGGCGGTGCAGCGGGCCGGCCTCTTTGCCACCATTCGGGAGGAACGGGCCCGCCTGGAGGCAGTGCTGGAGGGTACGGCCGAGGCAGTGATTGTGCTGGACCAGGCCGGCCAGGTCCTCCATCTGAACCGCTCCGCGGCCGACCTTTTGCGGTTGGAGATGACGGCCGCGTTGGGACGTTCGCTGGAGCAGGTGCTGGAAGGGACCCCGCTGGCCCCCTTTGTCCAACGGTGGTCTCCGCCCTACCGGCCCTCCCGCGTTGAGGTGCCTCTGGACCGGGAACGCACCTTCTACGCCCTCCTGACCCCGATTCCGGAGGTGGGGGCAGTAGTCACGATGCAGGACATCTCCTACCTCAAGGCCCTCGACCGGATGAAGAGCGACTTTGTGGCCACCGTTTCCCACGACCTGCGTACCCCGCTGGGGGCGATTCAGGGACTGACCGAGATGCTGGAGATGGCCGGCCCCCTGAATGAGGAACAGCAGTCCTTTGTCGAGCGGATTATCCGCACCACCGAGGGGCTGACCGCACTGGTCGAAGACCTGCTGGACCTGGCCAAGATCGAGGCCGGCGTGGGGATGGAGATGGCCCCCTGTCAGATCGCGGCGGTCATTGCCGAGGTGGTGGATCAGATGGCCGGGCCGGCCGCGTTGAAGGGCGTTTCCCTACAGGTGCATGTGCCCGAGGCCCTTCCCCTGATTTGGGGCAACGGGCAGCGGCTGGGACAGGTGGTCAGGAATCTGCTGGATAACGCCATCAAGTACGCGCCGGTGGGCAGTCCGGTTACGCTGCGGGCCTGGCACAAGGATGGGGTCCTCTCTGTGGGGGTGTCGGACTGCGGACCTGGCATTCCGGCCGGCGACCTGCCCCACATCTTTGAAAAGTTCTACCACAAGCGAAACGAGGCGAACCCGTTCGGGACCGGGCTAGGGCTCTCGATCGCCCGCTCGATCGTCGCGTTCCACGGGGGGCAGATTGGGGTAGAAAGCAGAGAAGGAGAAGGGGCTACCTTCTCCTTCTCTCTGCCCTGCCGGCGGGGCCAGGCCTCCCCCGCTGACTAGGGGTCGCCCTCGCCGCTCTCCTCGGGCACGAGGGGGGCCAACGCCTCCTCCCCGGTCTGTCCGTCCGTCTCGTCGTCCGGAGAGGGACCGAGACCTTCCCCGGTCAGGAAGCGGACGGCCTCCTCGCGTTCCCGCGAGCGGGCCTCTTCCTGCTCCAGAGCCAGGCGGATGATGCGGGCACGCTCCTCCTGGCGGCGTCGGCGGGCCTCCAGGCCGGTCCCGGCGGGGATCAACCGGCCGATGATGACATTCTCTTTCAGGCCGTTCAGGGTGTCCACCTTGCCGATCACGGCGGCTTCGGTGAGCACGCGGGTCGTCTCCTGGAAGGAGGCCGCGGCGAGCCAGGATTCGGTGTTCAGGGCGGCCTTGGTAATCCCCAGGAGGACCAGGTGGGCCGTGGCCGGCTCACCGCCTGCGGCGATGATGCGGGCATTTTCCTGCTGATAGACAAAGCGGTCTACCAGGTCGCCGGGCAAAAAGTCGGTGTCGCCGGGGTCGTCCACCTGCACCCGGCGGAGCATCTGCCGGACGATGATCTCGATATGCTTGTCATTGATGCTGACGCCCTGAGAGCAGTAGACGTTTTGGGCCTCGTTGACCAGGTAGGACTGCACGGTCTCGCGGCCGGCGATCTGGAGGAGGGCCTTGGGATCCACCGAGCCTTCGGTAATCTGGTGGCCGGCCTCGACCTGCTGCCCATGGTGCACCCGCAGGCGAACGGTGACCGGGACGGTGTACTCACGGACCTGCTCCTCGACGCCCTCGATAATCACCCGACCCACCTCCAGGACCACCCGCCCGCTGCTTTCGGCCCGGAGGGCCGGCCGGTGGTCCTCTTCCAGGTTGCTCTCGGCCAGCAGATCGCCTTCTTCCACCATATCCCCTTCCTCGACCCGCAGGGCAAAGTTCTCCGGGACCTCGTAGACGTCCTGGTAGGGTTCCTGGTGGACGACGCGGACGATGCGCTGCTCGCCCTCGCGGGAGATTTCGACGACGCCGTCAATCTCGCTGATCTCGGCTTTGCCCTTGGGCATGCGGGCCTCAAAGACCTCCTGCACGCGGGGGAGACCCTTGGTGATGTCCAGTTCCGTCTTGACCCCACCGGTGTGGAAGGTGCGCAGTGTTAACTGGGTGCCCGGCTCGCCGATAGACTGGGCGGCAATAATCCCCACCGCCTCGCCGATCTCGATCAGGTTGCCGTCGGCCAGGTTGCGTCCATAGCAGAGGCGGCAAAGGCCCATAGGTGCCTGGCAGGCCAGGGGAGAGCGGACGTAAAAGGCGGTCACGGATTCTTCTTCCAGGAGGCGACGGGCCTCCTCGGGGATCTCCTCCTCGCCGCGCAGAATCTCCTTGCGGCGTTCATCGCGCAAGAGGACAGGGGGTACCTTGAGGATGGCGGCCACCTTTTGCCAGGCCTGGCGGTTGATCTCCTCGACGCGGCTCCAGGTCTCCTCGTCAAACTCCTCGTTGCGGTCCACCAGGATCTCGCCCGTGTGGGGGTCCACAAGGGGAGCGGCCATCATCCGCCCGATAAGGCGCACGCGGAGCGGCTCGATCGTGGTATCGGCCTCACGCACCCAGACGCCGGACTCGGTACCGCAATCGTCCGTGGTGATGGTTACATCCTGGGCCACATCCACCAGGCGGCGGGTCAGGTAGCCGGCCTCGGCGGTGCGCAGGGCCGTGTCGGCCAGGCCCTTGCGGCCGCCGTGGGTGGAGACAAAGTACTCCAGCACGGAGAGACCCTCGCGAAAGTTGGAGCGGATCGGCAGGTCAATGATGCGGCCGGCCGGGTCGGTCATCAACCCGCGCATCCCGGCCATCTGGCGAATCTGCTCGATATTTCCGCGGGCACCCGAGGTGGCCATCATATAGACCGGCCCAAAGCGGTCCAGTGTATTCGAGACCTCGGCGGTGATCTTTTGGGTGGCCTCGGTCCAGATCTCGACCGTTCCGCGATAGCGCTCGCCCTCGGTGATCAGGCCCCGCCGGAACTCGCGCTCCAGTTTCTCCACCTCGGCGTCGGCCTGAAGCAGAATCTGGGCCTTGTTTTCAGGGATCTCGACATCATCAATGCCGATCGTCAGGCCGGCACGGGTGGCGTACTGGAAGCCCAACCGCTTGATGCGGTCGGCCATCGCGGCAGTCTCTTCCGGGCCATAGCGGCGGTAGCAATCGGCGATGATCTGTTTGAGCATCTTTTTGTCAAACACTTCGTCCCGAAAGCGCAGGTCGGGCGGCAGGACTTCATTAAAGATGACCCGTCCCAGGCAGGTCTCGAACGGCCGGTCGCCGACGTTGTAGTCGGGCGGCAGCAGGATGCGAATCCGTGCCTGCAGGGAGAGGATCCCGGCGTCGTAGGCCATCAGGGCCTCTTCGATGCCGGCAAAGACCTTGCCCTCCCCCCGGGCACCGGGGCGAATCGAGGTCATGTAGTAGCATCCAAGGACCATCTCCTGGGTCGGCGTGATGATCGGGTCGCCGGTGGCCGGGGAGAGGAGGTTGAAGGTGGAGAGCATCCGCGTGCGGGCCTCTTCCTGGGCCTTTTCCGAGAGGGGGACATGCACGGCCATCTGGTCCCCGTCAAAGTCCGCGCCAAAGGCGGTGCAGACCAACGGGTGCAACTGGATCGCGCTCCCCTCGATCAGGACCGGCTCGAAGGCCTGGATAGAGAGACGGTGCAGCGAGGGGGCCCGGTTGAGGAGGACGACATAGTTCTGGATGACCTCTTCCAGGACGTCCCAGACCTCCGGGCGGACCCGTTCAACGCTGCGCTTGGCGCTCTTGATATTGTGGGCATAGCCTCGGGCGACCAGGCCGCGCATGACGAACGGCTTGAACAGTTCCAAGGCCATTCGTTTGGGCAGGCCGCACTGATGCAGGCGCAGGTCAGGGCCGACCACGATGACCGAACGCCCCGAATAGTCCACCCGCTTGCCCAGGAGGTTCTGGCGGAAGCGGCCCTTTTTGCCCTTGAGCATATCGGAGAGGGACTTGAGGCGGTGCTTGCCCCGGCCAGAGACGGCGCGACCGCGCCGGCCGTTGTCAATCAGGGCGTCCACAGCCTCCTGGAGCATGCGCTTTTCATTGCGCACGATAATCTCGGGGGCCTTGAGTTCCAGCAGTTTGCGCAAGCGGTTGTTGCGGTTGATGACGCGGCGGTAGAGGTCGTTCAGGTCGGAGGTGGCAAAGCGGCCGCCGTCGAGTTGCACCATCGGCCGCAGGTCGGGCGGGAGCACCGGCAGCACGGTGACAATCATCCACTCCGGTCGGTTGCCCGACTTGCGCAGGGCTTCGACCACGCGCAGTCGCTTGCCCGCCTTTTTGCGCCGCTGGGCCGAGGTATCGGTCTCCATCTGCTCCTTCAGTTCGGCGGCCAGGGCATCCAGGTCCATCCGGCTGAGGATCTCCCGGATGGCCCCGGCGCCCATATCGGCGCGAAAGATCGTCCCGCAAACGTCGCGGTTCTCGCGGTACTGTCCTTCGGAGAGAAGCATCCCTCGATAGAGTTCGCGAATCCTCCGCAGGCGGTGGTCGAACTCCTGACGCAGGACTGCCTTGCGCTCCTCCAGTTCCGACTCCAGGCGGGAGAGCTCTTGCTCGGCGACGTAGATGCGCTGGTCCCGCTCGGCGGCGGTCTGGGTCCGGGCGGCCTCCTGTTTCTGGCGGGTGGCCGATTCCTCCTCCTCGATCGCCGCCTGGACGATCTCGGTCAGCCGGCTCAGCGCTTCCTTCGAGATGACCTGGCCGGCCAGGCAGATGACCTCTCCGGTGGGCTCAAAGCGCAGGTCTTGGCGGGCCGGTCGGCCCATCTCGGCCTCGATTCGGGCCTCGATCTCTTTGGCGGCGCGGACAAGGGTGTCGGTGCGCTCGTTCAGTTCATCCTCGAACCGCTGGAGGGTGGCCTCTAGGGCCCGGTCCAGAACGGCCAGTTCGTTCTCCAGTTGCTCGCGAACGGCCGCGATCTGGCCGCCGCTCTCTTCTTCCAGTTGGGCGGTCTCTTCGCCCAGTTCCTTTTGCAGCCGTTCGACCAGGTGCTCCCGGCGGTCCTCGTCCACGTCGGTGACGATATAGGCGGCAAAGTAGATCACCCGCTCCAGGTTGCGCGGAGTGATGTCCAGGAGCAAGCCCAGGCGGCTGGGCATGCTCTTGAGGAACCAGATGTGGCAGACCGGGGCGGCCAGTTCGATGTGGCCCATCCGCTCACGGCGCACTCGGGCGCGGGTGACCTCGACGCCACACTTGTCACAGATGATGCCCTTGTGGCGTACCCGCTTGTACTTGCCGCAGGCGCACTGCCAGTCCTTTTGAGGGCCAAAGATGCGTTCGCAAAAAAGGCCATCCCGCTCCGGCCGCAAGGTGCGATAGTTGATCGTTTCCGGCTTGGTGACCTCGCCGTGGGACCACCGGCGGATCTCCTCTGGAGAGGCCAACCCGATGCGAATCGCCGCAATTTCGTTAATTCTGGTCATGCCATTACCCTCATCCTCACCATACCTCTTGTTGGGGGTGCTTTCTCAGTCCCGCTCGACCCCGGAGAGGTTGATTCCCTCCAGTCCAAAGAGAGGGGCCTCGTCCGAGGCGGCGTCGTCAATATCCACGGCGGCTTCATCCTCTCCATAGATTTCGACAGAGAGGCAGAGACTCTGCAGCTCCTTGACCAGCACCTTAAAGGCTTCGGGGATGCCCACCTCCTGAATCGGCTCGCCCTTGACGATGGCCTCATAGATGCGGGTGCGGCCGGTGATGTCATCCGATTTGACGGTCAACATCTCCTGGAGGGTATAGGCGGCCCCATAGGCCTCCAACGTCCAGACCTCCATCTCCCCGAAGCGCTGTCCCCCGAACTGGGCCTTGCCGCCGAGCGGCTGCTGGGTAACGAGGGAATAGGGGCCGGTGGAACGGGCGTGAATCTTGTCCTCCACCAGGTGGGCCAGTTTCATCATATAGACATAGCCCACCGTGACCGGATGTTCGAACGGTTCGCCCGTACGGCCATCATAGAGGGTGATCTTGCCCGAAGGGGGCAGGCCGGCCTGAACGAGCAGTTCGCGGATGCGGTCCTCCGAGGCTCCGTCAAAGACGGGGGTGGCCACGCGGATGCCCAGTTCGTGGGCGGCCCAACCCAGGTGGGCCTCCAGCAACTGGCCGATATTCATCCGGGAGGGCACGCCCAGCGGGTTCAGGATGATGTCCACCGGGGTGCCGTCGGGCAGGAAGGGCATGTCCTCCACCGGCAGGATGCGCGAGATGACCCCTTTGTTGCCGTGCCGGCCGGCCATCTTGTCCCCGGCGGCGATCTTGCGCCGCTGGGCGATCAGCACCCGTACCATCGTATGCACACCGACGGGGAGTTCATCGCCCTGGTCGCGGGAAAAGATGCGCACATCAATCACCCGGCCGGAGACGCCGTGGGGCACGCGCAACGAGGAGTCCTTGACCTCGCGGGCCTTTTCGCCAAAGATCGCCCGCAGCAATCGTTCTTCGGCGGTCAGGTCGGTCTCTCCCTTGGGAGTAATCTTGCCCACCAGGATATCGCCGGAGCGCACCTCGGCGCCGATATAGACAATGCCGCTCTCGTCCAGGTTGGCCAGTAGTTCTTGGCCGACGTTGGGGATGTCGCGGGTAATCTCCTCAGGGCCCAGTTTGGTGTCCCGGGCCTCACACTCGTACTTTTCGATATGGATGGAGGAATAGACATCCTCGCGCACCAACCGCTCGCTGATCAGGATGGCGTCCTCAAAGTTGCCCCCTTCCCAGGGGATGAGCGCGGCCAGGACGTTGCGGCCCAGCGCCAGTTCACCCTTCTCGGTGGAGGGTCCGTCGGCGATAATCTGGCCGGCCTCGACCCGGTCCCCGCGCTGCACGATCGGCCGTTGGTGGATGCAGGTGTCCTGGTTGGAACGACGGAAGGAGACCAGGGGATAGGTGCGTTCCGTACCGTCCTCCTCGCGGAGGATGATCTCGTTGGCGGTGACCCGCATCACCTCGCCGGCGTGGGTGGCAATGACGACCATTCCCGAGTCGCGGGCGGCCTGATACTCCATCCCGGTGCCAACGATCGGGGCCTCCGGTTGGAGCAAAGGCACTGCCTGTCGCTGCATATTTGAGCCCATCAGAGCGCGGTTGGCATCGTCGTGCTCCAGGAAGGGAATCAAGGCGGTCGAGACCGAGACGACCTGCTTGGGGGATACATCCATAAAGTCCACCCGGTCGGTGGGTTCCAGGACAAAGCGGGGCCCACGGCGGCAGATGACCCGCTCCTCGACAAAGTTGTTCCGCTCGTCCAGCAGGGCGTTCGCCTGGGCGATTGTGTAGCGGTCGTCCTCATCGGCGGAGAGATAGACGACCTCGTCCGACACGTGGGGCAACACCGGAATCCGCTTCAGCGGGAGTTTGGCGATACGCTGGGCCAGCCGGTGTTTGATCTCGGCGCCGGCGGTGGCCACCACCTCCCCGGTCTCGGGATGGCGGATATTCTGGCGCAGGATATGCCCGACCAGAAGGTCGGCCTTGTTCTCCACCTCTCGGATGACGCGGCGGTAGGGGGTTTCGATGAACCCCAGCGGGTTGATCTGGGCGTAGGTGGCCAGGCTGCCGATCAGGCCAATGTTCGGTCCTTCCGGCGTCTCGACCGGGCAGATGCGTCCATAGTGGGAGTGGTGTACGTCCCGCACCTCAAAGCCGGCCCGTTCGCGGGAGAGCCCGCCCGGCCCCAGGGCCGAGAGGCGGCGCTTGTGGGTCAGTTCGGCCAACGGGTTGGTCTGGTCCATAAACTGAGACAGTTGGCTGCCACCGAAGAACTGTCGGATGACCGCGACCAGCGGTCGGATATTGATCAGGCGGTTGGGGACAACCGACTCGGGGTCGCTCATCGTCATCCGTTCGCGGACGATGCGCTCGACGCGCAACAGGCCGACGCGGAACTGGTTTTGAATCAGTTCGCCGACCATGCGCACCCGGCGGTTGCCCAGATGATCAATGTCGTCCGGTTCGCCCCAGCCGTTGTTCAGGCGAATCAACTCCTCGATGATGCGGATAATGTCGCCGACGGTCAGGGTGCGGGCGTCAAGCGGAGGTGGGGTCTGATGGCTGGCAACCACCCGCACGTAAAAGCGGCTGCAGAGGTGCTCAAAGTGGTACGCCTCCGGCCCGATCAGCGGGTCCTGCCCTTCCTGGCAGGTCTCGCACTGGGGGCAGATGTACCAGCCGCACTCGGGGCAGACCTCCACCCTAGCCGAGTCGATCGGGTGGGCCTCGTCCCGCCAGCAGGGCACAGTCTCGCCTGCCAGGGCCAGGCGGAGGACCGCCTCGGTCTGCTCGCGGAGCGCCTCGCGCTCCTTGACCGTGAGTGCGGTATTGCGGGCCCGTTCGAGCCACCAGGTGCGCTCCTGGAAAAAGCGCTCCAGAAGGTCGTTGGAGAGCCCCTCCTGGCGGGCCTGTTGCCAGAGGGAAAGCCAGACCTGACGTCGCTTCAGACCCTCGGCCACCTCCGGTTCCAGCGGGCGATTCTCCCAGAGTCGCCGGTTCAGTTTGTAACGGCCGACCCGGGCCAGGTTGTAGCGGCGTTCGTCAAAGAGCATCGAGTTGAGCAGGTTGCGGGCGTTCTCCAGGGTGGGCGGGTCCCCCGGTCGCAGCCGTCGGTAGATCTCTAGGAGGGCCTCCTCGGGCGTGCTGGTGGGGTCCCGGTTGAGGGTGGCCTCGATGTAGGGGTGTTCCGCTGAGGTGTCCACGTGCTGAAAGAGGGAACGGATTTCGTCGTCGGTGGCATAGCCCAGGGCCCGCAGGAGGATCGTCACCGGAATCTTGCGACGACGGTCCATCTTGACCGAGATAATGTTGCGGCGGTTGCTCTCAAAGTCCAGCCAGGCGCCCCGGGCAGGAATCAGCTTGGCCATATAAAGCGGCTGCCCCTCGGGGGTCCATTCCTTGTACTGGAAATAGACGCCGGGGGAGCGCACCAGTTGGGAGACGACCACCCGCTCCACCCCGTTGATGATAAAGGTGGCGTTGTTGGTCATCCAGGGCAAGTCGCCGAAAAAGATCTCTTGTTCGCGAATCTCGCCTGTTTCCTTGATGTGCAGTTGTACCCGCACGCGCAACGGGCGGGCGTAGGTGGCATCCCGTTCGCGGGCCTCGGTTTCGGAATAGTGCGGTTCTCCGAAACGATGCCCCAGGAGGTACAGTTCCATCTTGCTCCCGGTAAATTCCCGGATAGGGGAGATCTCGTCCAGGGCTTCCCGCAGTCCCTCGGTGACGAACCAGCGGAATGATTCCAGTTGCGTCTGGATCAGGTAGGGCATGGGCAGGGCTTCGGGAATCCGGGAAAAAGTCTGGCGCTGGGGACGCGAGACCTCCCGGATGGGATAGGTCGGTTCGGGCAGCAGGTCGTCGAGTTCGACCCTCTGGTCCGGTGCCTGTATAGCGATCGCCATCAGTTACTCCTCCGTACACTTGCTCCGCCAGGTTTCCCCGGCAGGTGCACCTGGTTCTTTATCTGGCCGGCCCCGACAGGCGCAAGGATAACCCCCGCTGCCGGGTCGGAGGGGTTCCGGGGAAGGGCAGCGCGTTGGCGTTTTTGACTGGACAGAATGAACGTTTGCGCGTATAATAGCCCCAGTCCTGGAGGATCAGCCGGGCAGCGACCCGCCCGCCCGTCCAGATGGAAATGTTGGGTTGTGGTCGAAAAGGAAAACGGGTTTTGCCAGCCTCACGGCCTCTCACTCGGTCGCCAATATTCCGGCCTGCCCGCTGTGTCCCACCCCCAAGGAGACACATGCCATGCCCCGATCAAAGAAAACTTCAATCAGATATTATACCACAAAAGCAAACCCTTGTCAAATCGGACTTGGGGGCTCGGCTGCTGCAGGAGCCTCTCCTGACGGTCTCGCCTCACCCAGGGGCACAGCAGCACGGCCGGGGCGCACGGGGGACCGCTCCGGGACCCTGCATGGAGAAAGCCGGGCCCTGCGGGCATGTCTTTTGCTGGGTCTCCTGCTTGGAGGAAGCGCCGTCCTCCTGGCCGTCACCCTGTGGGCGGACAATGCCCTGAACCGGGGGGTGGCCTGGGGGGAGGACCTGCCCCGCATCGTCCACGCCGACGTCCCCCCGCTAGGGGTCAACCTCTTTCTGGACCGCGAGCCGGACGAGGCCGACATACGGCGTTCCCTGGAGGCGGCCCGGGCGATGGGCGCGCGCTGGGGCAAGCAACTTTTTCCCTGGAACCAGATCGAGCCGGAGGCCAAGGGGGATTTTTGGGACGAGCGCTACGGGCAGAGCACCTGGGAACACTATGACCTCATCGTCCGGCTGGCTCAGGAGGCCGGGTTGGAACTGATCGTCCGGTTGGACTATCCGCCGGACTGGGCCCGTGCGCAGGCGTTGAGCCGGCCGGCCCTGCAGGAAGCCCTGCGGGAGGACCCGGACCGCAAGATCAGCGGCCCGCCCGACCGGCTGGAGGACTATGGCGATTTTGTCTATGCAGTCGTCTCCCGCTACCGGGGGCAGGTGCGCTACATCCAGATCTGGAACGAGCCCAACCTGGCCAACGAGTGGAACTGGGCGCCGATTGACCCGGAGCGGTTCGTCGAACTGCTCTGCCTGGGGTATGCCCGGGCCAAGGAGGCCGACCCTGAGGTGGTGGTCCTCTTTCCCAGCCTGGCCCCCAACGACGGGAAGGACCCCCGCCACATGAGCGACCTGGAGTTCCTCCAGCGGGTCTATCAGGCCGGCGGGGCGGATTGCTTTGATGTGATGTCGGCTCAACTCTACGGTTTGGGCCAGCCCCCCACCGAGCGCTCGCCGCTGGGGTTTGACCAGGAGCACCTCCGCCTGATCACCCGAACCGACGTCTCGCGGGTGGTCCTGCTGCGGGAGGTGATGGAGCGGTATGGGGATGAGGGCAAGGCGATCTGGGTGGGCGAGTTGGGCTGGAACGCCCCACCGCCGGACTGGGGTGGCCGGCCCAGTCCCTGGGGCCGGCCGGTAGACGAGGAGAGCAAGGGCCGCTACATCGTCGCCGCGCTGGACCGTTCCCTGAAGGAATGGCCCTGGATGGGGGTGCAGAACCTCTGGTTCCTGCACTGGGACGGCCCGCCGCCCAAGCCGGACGACCCTACCGTCTTTTTTGCCCTGCTCAAGTACGACTTTACCCCCCTCCCGGCCTACGAGGCGGTGCGGGCCTGGGCCGCCGCGCCGCCGTTGGGCAGCGGCTATCATGACCTGCGGAGCCTTGACCGGGAGGAGGTCTCGTTCTACGGCACCCGCCTGGACCTGCTTTTGCCGGCCACCGCCGACCCCGACCGGGTGCAGGTGCTGGTGGACGGGTCGCCCGTTTCCCTGCGCTACTGGCGGGCGGAGGGGGAGGAGGCCCGCTACATCGCTGCCGACGACCTTGCCGACGGGCGGCACACCCTACGGGTGGAGGGGCCGGCCGGGTTGGTGCGGGGCGGCTATGTCATTCGGGAACAACCCTGGCCCTGGCTTTTTCCTCTGCTGGCGGCGCTGCTTTCGGTCGCACTGGTGGGGGTGCTGGCGCTTCTCCTGCTGCGGCTGCCGGCCGGCCTGGCCGATCTGGGAGACCTCCTCGGGAGGGGGGTCGAGCGGTTTTCTGCCCTTTCGGAGCGGCTCCAGGCCGGCGTTGTCCTGGGCGGGTTGGGGGGATGCCTGGCAGCGTTCTATCTTCTCGGCCGGCTACCCGACCCCCTGGCCCTCCTGGCGGCGGGCCTGCTCTTTCTCCTGCTGATTCTCCTGGCCCTGCTCCGGCCAGACCTGTCCCTGGCCGTGAGTGTGCTGGTGCTGCCCCTCTATCCCCGTCCACCCGAATTTGCCGGCCGGCGCTTTTCCCTCTTTGAACTGACGACCCTGGCCCTCCTCCTGGCCGTCGGACTGCGGCTCCTCCGGGCCGGTTCCCCACGCACCTGGCTCTCCCGGTTTCGCCCTGGCCTGCTCCTGCCCGCGCTGCTCTTTGTGGCGGTCTGTGCCGGCTCGCTCTTTTGGGCCACGGACCATTCCTTTGTCACCGAGAGGGGGGTCCGCCTGCTGCACATCTCCCTCCGCGAGTTTCGCGTGACGGTGGTCGAGCCGTTTCTGCTCTACCCGCTGCTCGTGCTGGTCCTGGGCGGGGGACCGGTGAGTGCGGCAGTGGGCAGCCCGCTGCGTCGGCAACAGATCGCCGCCCGGCAACGGCGCTGGGAGCGGGCCTGGCGCGTCGTGGACGCCCTGGTCCTGGGAGGGGCGTTGGTCTCGCTGGTGGGGATTGTGCAGGTCTTTTCCCCTACGCAGCACGCCGAGGTGGCCGAGGGAGTCCGGCGGGCCAGTTCGGTCTATGGGACCTTTTCGCCCAACACGCTGGCCCTCTACCTGGGGAGGGTGCTGGCGATCGTCATCGCCGGCGGGGTTTTTCTGCCCTGGGGTCGGCGGAAACGGCTGTACCTGTTGGCCTGTCTCCTGGTGGGAGGATGCTTCTTCCTGACCTACTCGCGGGGGGGCTACCTGGCCCTGGGGGTGGTGCTGCTCTTTTACGGCCTCTTTTACAGCCGGCCGCTCCTCTGGCTGGAACTGATCGGCGGGGGCGGGGTGGTTCTCCTGGCCCTGCTGACAGGGGCCGGCGACCGTCTGCTGGCGTTGGATACCTTTCGCAACCGGCTGACGATGTGGCGCAATGCCTGGGACCTCCTGCAGGGCCATCTCGGGGAAGGGTTGGGCCTGGACGCTTTTTACCATCACTATCGCCGGCGCTACCCTGCCCTGGAGGCGTATTGGACGCCGCACAACCTGGTACTGGAGTTCTGGACACGCCTGGGGGCGGTAGGGTTGGCGGCCGGCCTCTGGCTCTACGGGGCCGTTCTGACCCGACTGGGGCGGCTTTGCCGCTCGGAGGATGGGGCCGTCCGCGTGCTGGCCCTGGGCCTTTTGGGGAGCGTTGTCTATGCCCTGGCCCACGGTCTGCTCGACGGCACCTTTTTCGCCCCCGATTGGGCCGCCACCTTCTGGCTGGCGGTCGGCCTGGCGGAGGTGCTGCGTTGATGGTAAAGATGCACCCCGGTGGCCGGAACTTGCTTTTTCGATGAAAATCTCCTATAATGCGGATTGAAAGGGTGTCTGGTTCTTGGAACCCGATCAATATCTTGATCCGGTGAGGTGTCTATGGAAGAAGGTTCGTCGTCGCAAGTCCGAGCTTTGGGGGGTTCTACCGGCCGGCAGGAGGAAGAGACCCAGGGCGAAAACCCGGAAGAGGGGCTCTCCTCGCAGGCTGTTGTAGAAACACGAATGCCGGGGATGGAAGACTGGCAGGAACTTTTGGAGACTCCTGAGCACGCCTACTGCAGTATGGAGCCGGGCGATATCCTGGAGGGCGTCGTGCTCCAGATCGGTCAGGAGGAGATTCTGGTTGACGTGGGGGCCAAGGCCGAGGGGGTCATCCCCGCCCGTGAGTTCCGCAAGGCCGACCAGGCCGGCGAACTGGACGGATTGCAACCTGGCGACGCGGTCTATGTCTATGTCATGCAACCTGAAGATGAGGATAAACGCGCCATTCTCTCCCTGGACCGGGCACGTCAGGAAAAGACGTGGCGCTGGCTGGAACAGGCTTATGCGGAAGAAGAGATCATCGAGGCCGAGGTGGATGGCTATAACAGGGGGGGGCTTTTGGTCAACCTGGACGGGGTGCGCGGGTTTGTCCCCGCGTCGCAACTGGTCAGCCTGGACCTGCGCCAGGGACAGGATCGCCAGGAAGCCCAGGCCGAGATGGTCGGGAAGGTTCTTCCGTTCAAGGTCATTGAGATTGACCGGCGGCGCAACCGCCTGATCCTCTCCGAACGGCAGGCCGTTCGAGAGTACCGCGAGAGTCGCAAAGAGGAGTTGATCGCCTCCCTGGAGGAGGGTAAGGTCTACCGAGGTCGGGTCAGCAGCATCTGCGACTTTGGTATCTTTGTGGACCTGGGGGGGGCCGATGGCCTGGTGCACCTTTCCGAGATCGCCTGGGGCCATATCGCTCATCCCCGGGACGTTGTTGAGGTGGGGCAGGAAGTGGCTGTCCAGGTGCTGGGTGTGGACCTGGAGCGCAAGCGCATTGCTCTGAGCATACGGCGGACCCAGCCGGAACCCTGGGCCACGGTGGCCGAACGATACCGGTTGGGCCAGATCGTCCAAGGCGAGGTCTCACAACTGGCCCATTTTGGGGCCTTTGTGCGGCTCGAGGAGGGCATTGAGGGGCTCGTCCATATCTCTGAACTGTCGGACAGTCCCGTCGCCCACCCGCGGGAGGTGGTTCAGGAAGGAGACCTGATCAAGGTGCGCATCATTCGGATCGATCCGGTGCACCGCAGGATCGGCCTGAGCCTGCGGCGGGCGTTGCGGGAAGGGGATGCCGGAGGGGGCACGGCCACCGCCGAGGAATAGGGTTACCGTCAAGGTTAGAGAGAAACAACAGGCCAGAGGATCGGCCGGCCCGCCGGAGGAGAGAAGGGCCCTGCGGCCCCGGAGGTGGGTTGTACGAGCCTTTTTGCTCAGGAGGGTCTGATGTCGAACCCGTTCAATCGCTTTACCGAACGAGCACGCCGGGTGCTGAGCCTGGCTCAAGAGGAAGCCGAGGCTTTTAACCATCGCTATATCGGCACGGAGCATATCCTGCTGGGGTTGCTCCGGGAAGGTGAAGGGATGGCCGCCCGTGTTCTCACCGAGATGGGGGTCAACCTGGAAAAGGTCCGTGAGGCGGTGGAGTTTATCGTCGGGCGGCCGGAACGGAGTGTGCGACGCGAACGGGAACTGACCGCGCAGGCGAAAAAGGCCCTGGAATATGCCGTGGACGAAGCCCGCCGGCTGAACCACAGTTATATCGGCACCGAACACCTGCTCCTGGGGTTGTTGCGGAGCGGGGACAATGTAGCGGCCAGCATTCTGGACAACGTCGGAGCCGGCGCGGAGAAGGTCAGCAGCCGTCTGCGCGAGATGATGCAGGAGGTGCCCACCCATGTCCCTGCGGCGACCCACTCGCGCCAGAGCAAGACCCCCTACATTGACGCCCTGGGGTTGGACCTGACCGAGGCGGCGCGGGCCGGCCGGCTGGACCCGGTGATCGGCCGGGAGACCGAGATCGAACGGGTCATCCAGATCCTCTCCCGCCGCACCAAGAACAACCCGGCCCTGATCGGGGACCCCGGTGTGGGCAAGACGGCCATCGTCGAGGGGCTGGCCCAGCGCATCGTTCGGGGGGAGGTGCCAACGCCACTCCTGGAGCGGCGACTGCTGGCCCTGGACATGGGCGCGCTGGTCGCCGGGACCAAGTACCGGGGGCAATTTGAGGAGCGGCTCAAGCGGGTGGTGGACGAGGTCCGCCAGACCCGCAGCATTCTCTTTATTGACGAACTGCACACGATTATCGGGGCCGGCGGTGCCGAGGGCAGCCTGGATGCGGCCAATATCCTCAAGCCGGCCCTCTCCCGGGGGCAGATTCAGTGCATCGGCGCGACGACCCTGGATGACTATCGCAAATATGTCGAGCGGGACGCCGCGCTGGAACGGCGCTTCCAACCGGTCTATGTCGAGGAGCCCTCGGTGGAGGGGACGATCCAGATCCTCCGGGGCATCGTCTCCTGCTACGAGGAGTTTCACCAGGTACGCATCACCGATGAAGCGTTGATCAGCGCGGCCCATCTGGCCGCCCGCTACATCAGCGACCGCCACCTGCCGGACAAGGCGATTGACCTGGTTGACGAGGCCGCCGCCCGGGTGCGTATGTACCGGCTCGATCGCGCCTCTCCGCTGCGCCGGATTATGGAAGAGTTGGAGGCGGTCCGCCGCCAAAAAGATGCCGCCGTGGAGGAACAGGAGTTCGAGACGGCGATCACGTTGCGGGAGCGGGAAAACCAACTGCGGGAGGAGATGGAGCGCTTGCGGCAGGAGGGGGCGACCCCGGGGGAGTGGCCGGAGGTGACGGCCGACGATATCGCCGAGATCGTCTCGATGTGGACCGGCATCCCCCTCACCCGCCTGGCGGAGGAGGAATCGGCCCGGCTTTTGCGCATGGAGGAGGAACTGCACAAGCGCATCGTCGGGCAGGATGAGGCGATTCAGGTCGTGGCCCGGGCCATCCGGCGGGCCCGCTCCGGGCTCAAGGATCCCCGCCGGCCGATCGGCTCCTTTATCTTTCTCGGTCCGACCGGGGTGGGCAAGAGCGAACTGGCCCGCGCCCTGGCCGAGTTCCTCTTTGGCACCGAGGATGCCCTGATCAAGATTGACATGTCCGAGTTTATGGAGCGGCACACCTCGGCCCGGTTGGTGGGCGCCCCGCCTGGATATATCGGCTATGGCGAGGGCGGGCAACTGACCGACGCCGTGCGCAACCGACCCTATTGTGTCGTCCTCCTGGACGAGATCGAAAAGGCCCATCCAGATGTCTTTAATATGCTCCTTCAGATTATGGAGGACGGGACGCTGACCGACGCCAAGGGACGCAAGGTGGACTTTCGTAACGCCATCCTGGTGATGACCTCCAACGTGGCTGCCGAGCAGATCATCCGGGGGTCCAGCTGGGGCTTTACCTCCCGCAGTGACGACCGGGCTGTGGAACTGCGCGAGTACGAGGCGATGAAGGCCAAGGTCCTCGCGGAGATGAAGAACCGCTTCCGCCCCGAGTTCCTCAACCGGCTCGACGGGATTGTCGTCTTTCACGCCCTCAACCCGGAGCATATCCGCCAGATCGCCCGCATCCAACTGGGGCACGTGCGGGAACGGCTGGAGCAGATCGACTTTCACCTGGAGGTCACCGATGCCGCCGTGGACCTGCTGGCCAGCCGGGGGTATGACAGCGCCTTTGGGGCCCGCCCGCTCAAGCGCACCATCACAGACCTGGTCGAAGACCCCCTGGCCGAGGAGATACTCAAGGGTCGCTTCCGGCAGGGAGACACGATCGTTGTGGCTGCGCTGGAGGGGCGGATCGTCTTTGAGCGCAAAGGGGGAGCCCTGCTGGCCCCGCCGGCGGACAGTAACGTCTCCCTGCAGGGGGTGGGGAACAACTAGAATCTATCCGGCCAGAACACCAGGAGCGAGCAGGGGCGCGGCGCCGCCGCGCCCCTACTGAAGGCCGAGTAACCGGACTCGCCGGGAGAGGTGTTCACCGAGCGGGCAGCGGTTCTGGAGGTAGGAGCGCGGCGCCGCCGCGCCCCTACTTGGAAGGCACCGATAACCAGGCCGAACGAATGCTGCGACCGGCGGTGATGACCCGCAAGACGAATGGGGGCAACCGAACGGAAGGCGGCGCCGAGGTACACGCGATTCCGGCGAGCATACCGGCGATTTGTCATCAACGGGCCATTCCTATTCCGGACTTTCCGGTCACAGCGTGCGCCGGAGGAATCACCGGCCCTTCTGGATCTAGAGCCGGTCCCCACTTGACGCTAAACAAGTACGTTCCAAGTGAACAGTTCGCCCAGGAAAAGATGACCCCCACCGGGCCTCTTGGTAAATAGCAGCTGATTTTCTACAAATGAACCGGCCCGCATAATGGATGTGCTCAGAGGAAAGGGTTGTAGCGCTTCTCATACCCCAACGTCGTCTTGGGGCCATGGCCGGGATAGACCACCAGGTCGTCCGGCAGCGGTATGAGGACCTGCTCCAGGCTGTGGATGAGGGTGTCCATATCCCCACCCGGCAGGTCGGTTCGCCCGATGCCCAGGTGAAAGAGGGTATCGCCGCTAAAGAGGACCCCCTCACCCAAAAGGCAGATGCCGCCGGGGGTGTGGCCCGGGGTGTGCAGCACCTGGTAGGTCAGTGACCCCACCGAGACGGTGTCGCCGTGGCGGAGCAGACGGGTCGGGCGGCAACGTTCCCGGGTCAGGCCCAGGAGGAAGGAGCGGTCGTACTCGGGCGCATAGAGCCGGGGGGCGTCCAGTTCGTGGATGGCCAGGCCGGCCCCGGTCGCCCGGAGCAGCGCGGCGTTCCCGACGATGTGGTCAAAGTGGCCATGGGTGTTGACGACCAGGACGATCTGTAGGCCGAGTGCCTCGGCCCGCTCCAGAATCGGCGTGGGCTCCCCGCCCGGATCCAGCACCAGAGCCTGCCCACTCTCCGGGCATCCCACCAGGTAACAGTTGGTTTGAAAAAGTCCCAGCGGCTGTACTTCTAGAATCCAGTCGCTCATCTTTTTATCCTTTCCATCAACGGGCCGTCAACGAGAGGTTGGCCACCTCGCCGGCATAGTCATGCCCGGAAGCGATCAGGTCCACCCCGATTAAAAAGACCGGCGGTGGTTCCGCCCGGAGCAGTTCCAGCGAGACATGTTCCCAGCGATAATGGGGGAAGGGCAGCGCTTCTCCCCCGGTAGAGGGTCCTGAGGGAAAGTTCTCCGCAGGTGGGCGGTAGTAAAAACCGTAGAGGTAGGTACGGGTCTGGCCCTCGGCATCCTGATAGCGGATGCGCACCGCAAAGGGATAGTCCTGCCCCACCGGGCCCCCACCGACCAGACTCTGGTAACTGAGGAGCAGGTCAAACTCCAGGCGCACGGAGCGGTACGGGGACAGATCGTGGCCGACCTCCTGGGAGACCACGGCCCGCGCTAGCCGGCGGTCCACATTGCCCCCCCAGCGTTCCAGGACGAGGGCGGTCGTTTCCTCGCCGTTGACGGCGCGGGGCTCCAGACGGTAAGCAGGCAGGGAAGCGTTGCCGTTCCCCGGCGGTTCGACCCGAAAGGCCCACGGGGACAGCCCTTGAAACGCCCCGTTGCTCAACAGGTCCCAGTGGGCAGAGGTCACACGGATGCCGTCAGGTGCGAGGATGGCCTTCTCACCGGCCATAACGGTCAAGGGCGCGCCTTCCGGCGAAGGGGAAAGGTGGGCCTGTCCCCGGCGCACGGCCACCTCGGACGTTTCGCCGAGGCGGAGAAGGTAAGTGCCGTCCGCCTCCAGGCGCACCCGTCCGCCGGCCATCTGCACGACAAACTCGACCTCCTTGTACCGTTCGGTGCGGGCCACCCCCAGAAGGACCTGGCCGGCCCGCAGGTCGAGCAAGACCTGCGCCCGCTGACCGGAATAGGTAGTGGCCCGCAAGGTAGGAAAGGCCAGTTCGGTTCCGGCGTAGAGTTGTACCGTGCTGCCCTCCCAGAGGGTAACCAGAGCAGCAGTCCCCGGCGGTGCTCCCTGTCCGACCAGGATGGTCTCCCCTTCCCGCAACGGTCCCGGCTTTCCCAGGGTGACGGCCACCGGTTGCACCTCCCCCACCTGCACGCGGTAGACCGGGGCAGCATTGGCCTCCAGGACGCTGCCCTCCTGGGGAGTCATGGTGTTTGCCCGGAACTGCCACAGACCGTAGAGGAGCAGGGCGCAGAGCAGGAGAAACCCCAGGGTGGAAAGGCCGATGACCGTCCAGGCCAGACGGACGGTGTGTTCGGGGGTGCGGTTGGGGGCGAACTCGTCGGGGTAGATGGTGGAATCGCTCATCGGTCGTTTCCCCCTCAGCGGGCCAGCCGATAGAGGCCGTAGGAGCGGGCCAGTTCGACCGCCTCCCGGTACTCTTCCAGGGTGGGCCGGCGGCGCAGCGGGGGGTAGTCCCAGGCCTTGTAGCAGGGCCGGTACTGAGCCATGACGTTGACGTAGGTATGGGGGGAAAGTTCCTGGGCCAGGAAGCGCATCACCTCGGCGGTGCCGGCCAGTCCCTCGGGCAGGACCAGGTGGCGCACGATCAGGCCGCGCCGGGCGACGCCCCGTGCATCCACCGCCAGGTCGCCCACCTGGCGGTGCATCTCGCGGAGGGCCAGGCGGTTGACCTTCCAGTAGTGAGGGACCTGGGAGTAGCGTTCGGCGACGGCATCGTCGCTGTATTTGGCATCGGGCATATAGATGTCAACGACGCCGTCGAGCAGGCGCAGGGTGGGGAGGGCATCATAGCCGCCGGTGTTGTAGACGAGGGGGATGGAGAGGCCGGCCTGGGCAGCGATGGCCACGGCGGCCAGGATTTGGGGGACGACGTGGCTGGGGGTAACAAAGTTGATGTTATGGGCCCCGGTCTGCTGGAGTTGCAGCATCATCGCGGCCAACCGCTCCACCGAGACCGCCTGGCCGGCCCCCAACTGGCTGATGTCATAGTTCTGGCAGTACTGGCAGCGCAGGTTGCAATGGGTGAAAAAGATCGTCCCAGAGCCGCCCCAGCCGACCAGGGGAGGCTCCTCGCCAAAGTGCAGATGGTAACTGGCCACGACCGGGTTGCGGCCGGTGCGGCAGTCGCCGCGCTCGTCCTCCAGGCGGTTCACCCGGCAGACGCGCGGGCAGACGGTGCACCGCTCCAGCATGCGGTAGGCCCGTTCCACCCGCTTCTCGAGTTCCCCACGGGCCAAAAGGGTGCGATAGGCCGGCCACCCTGGCCGCTCGGTTGAAGATGTTGCCTCGGTCACCGCTACCCACCTGCCGATGCCGCTCGCCCTACGGGTGAGATCGGTCTTTTCTGCGGGGGCATTGTACTACACGTCCGGCCGGCGCGCAACCGCTCGGGAAGCTGATCTCTCCGCTGGGTTTGAGGCACACCCGGAAGGACAGGGGATGGCAAGTCGCCCTCGCCTTGGTCCTCTTGACCAAGCGCTCCTGCTGCAGATTTTCTCCAAAGTGGCGAAAATCCGGCCTTTTTGCGGTTGGGCCCCGGCCTGCCGTTTCGCAGGAAATTTCACGCTGCCCGGTCACCCCGTAGCGCAACTTTGGCCTTGCCGGTTGGATGGCTCATAATGCGCAAGAGCGTTGCGCCATGGCCTTGCTGATGGCCGATTCGGACCGCGCTGCCGCTCATCGGGGCGGGCAGTCGGAGGGCGGGTCGCTCAGGGTTGGACGGCCCGGCGGGCCGAAAAGCCCGTCCGGTAGGTAGGGACAATTACCCCGGCCCGGGCTGCTCCTGAAGAAGGGCCATCTCCTCCAGCAGGCGCAACGTCTCTCGGGCCTCCTGCTCATCCAGGCGGCTGATGGCAAAGCCGGTGTGCACAATGACGTAATCGCCCGCCCGAACCTCGGGCACGTAGGCCAGACAGATATCCCGCACCACCCCGCCAAAGTCCACCCGTGCCATCGGCATGGCCTCGTTGGAGCGGTCAATCTCAAGAACCTGTCCGGGAATCGCCAGGCACATCGCCGTCCCCCTATGACGTTCCCTTGGCCCGTTGCCGGTGCACCTGCTCGCGCAACCAGTCCAGCCATATCTCCAGGTGTGCGCCGGTTTTACAGGAAAGGGGAAAGAAGGCCAGGCCGGGATTGAGCACCGCCACTCCCCGGCGAAAGTATTCCAGGTCAAAGTCAAAGGCGTCCAGGACATCCACCTTGTTCAGCACCAGCGCGTCAACGCCCCGGTAGATCGGCGGGTACTTGTAAGGCTTGTCGTCCCCTTCGGGGACGCTGGCGATCAGGACATCCAGGTGGGTGCCCAGGCGAAAGGCCGCCGGACAGACCAGGTTGCCCACATTTTCCACGATCAGCAGGTCCAGGTCGTCCAGCGGCAGGCGGGGCAATGCGCTTTCGAGCATGGCGGCGTCCAGGTGGCAGTTGCCGCCGGTGTTGATCTGGACGACGGGGATGCCCAGCGCGGCCAGCCGGTCGGCGTCAATGCTGCCGGCCAGGTCGCCCTCGACGGCTCCGATGCGCAGTTCTTCTCGCAGCCCTTCGACGGTGCGGGTGATCAGGCTGGTTTTGCCTGCCCCTGGCGAGGCCATCAGGTTGATCGCCAGGAGGCCGGCGGCGTCCAGCCGCGACCGGTTGGCCTGGGCTAACCGGTCGTTCGCGCTCATAATCTCCTCAACGACCTCCACCCGACGGGTCATCGTCGTACCTCCGGTTGTGCCAGACATTATAGCACAGGATGGCCCCAGGGCCAAACCGGCCGGCCCTCGGTGAGCATGAGGGATTCGTCGGGGCAACCCGACCGACCGTGGCGACCCATAGCCCGTAGGACGGGCTTGCCCGCCCCTCCGTTTTGTCGGGCGGACCGTGGCCGCCTGGAGGACGGACGTTTCCGTCCTCAACCACACCGGGCGGTCTGGAAAGGCCGCTCGGCGGCTCGCCGGCATCGGTCGCGCCGAATGCCCCACCGGACACCGGCGAATCTAACCTTATGTTGCCCTTGGAAGATATTCGTGGTGCACCAGGACGCCGTTTTGTCCAGAAATTCCCCACGCAGAGGTCCCGCAGCGGGGAAACAAGGCCCTGGTTCCCTACACCAAAACACATTCGCCAGAGTCCAGTTCCCTCCTGGACACCGGCGAATTTAACCTTATGTTGCCCTTGGAAGATATTCGTGGTGCACCAGGACGCCGTTTTGTCCAGAAATTCCCCACGCAGAGGTCCCGCAGCGGGGAAACAAGGCCCTGGTTCCCTACACCAAAACACATTCGCCAGAGTCCAGTTCCCTACTACACTCATGCCCCCGGCCTTTCAGGCCATGGTATAATGGCCCCAAGAAGGATGCTGAGGGCAACCATGAACGGGCAAACCAGGTTGGAACCTTTCTCCACGGTGTGGCCGGCCCTGCTCCAGGAAAAGGTCGGGGAGCGTGTCCGCTGCCTGACCTGCGAGCGTCGCTGCCTGCTGCGGCCAGGTGACCTGGGCTGGTGCCGCACCCGCCGCAACGACGGCGGCACCCTGGTCACCCTGACCTACGGCGCCATCTCTTCCCTCTCGGCCAACCCGATCGAGAAAAAGCCGCTCTACCACCTTTACCCCGGCACCGTCGCCCTGACGGCGGGTAGTTGGGGTTGCAACCTGGACTGCCCCTGGTGCCAGAACTGGGAGAGCAGCAAGGTCGTCCCGCCGGAAGGGGAGATGCGCTTCCTCTCGCCGGAGGCATTTGTCCGCCTGGCCGTCGAGGAGGGCTGCCAGGGCACCTCGATCAGTTTCAACGAACCGACTCTTTCGCTGGAGTGGTCACTGGAGGTGTTTCGCCTGGCCCGACAGCGGGGGCTGTACAACACCTTTGTCACCAACGGCTACATGACCGAGGAGGCCCTGGGCCTCCTGATTGCGGCCGGCCTGGATGCAGCCAACGTGGACATCAAGGGGGACGGGCCGGCGGTGCAACGGTACTGTCGGGCCGATGGAGAGGCCGTCTGGCGCAACTGTCGCCACATGCGAGAAAAGGGCCTCTGGCTGGAGGTCACCACCCTGGTCATCCCCACCGTCAACGACGACGAGGCTGTTTGGGCGGGGATTGCCCGGCGAATCGTCGCCGAACTGGGGGCCGAGGTGCCCTGGCACGTCAACGCCTACCTGCCGGCCTACCGTTTTTCCGCGCCACCGACGCCCCGGCGCACCCTGGAGCAGGCCCGGCGCATCGGGCAGGAGGCCGGCCTGCGGTACGTCTATGTGGGCAACCTGCCGGGACACCCCGGCCAACACACCTACTGCCTCCGCTGCCACACCCTCCTGGTCGAACGGGCCGGCCTGTGGGTGCGAGCCAACCGGCTGGCGCAGGGCCGCTGCCCCCGCTGCGGCGAGGGGATCGCCGGCCGCTACGCCCCCCGGTCCAAGAATGTGCTATAATGGAAGGGAGGATTGAGGAGGTCTGTTGTGATTGAGGTCGAACTGCACCTGTACGCAGGGTTACGCAAATACCGTCCTGGCATCTCCCTGGATGAGGGGGAGCGGCTCCTTTTGCCGGAGGGAAGCACCGCCCAGGACCTCATCGCCGGCCTCCAGATTCCCCCGGAGGAGGTGCAGACGGTCTTTGTCAACCGGCGGGTGATGCATCCCGAGGTACGGTTGCAATCGGGGGACCGGGTGGACCTCTTCCCGGCCATTGCCGGCGGGTAAGACCGGCGGGAGGTGTAGGATGGCTCGCATCATCACCACCCTCCAGCACCGCCGGGACATTGAGGCCACCCTGGAGGCCCTGGCCCAAGCGCGAACGGAGCAGGAAAGCCAGCAGGCCCTGCGCACCCTGGCTGGCTATGGGGAGGAGGTTCTGCCGATTCTGACCCTTTACCTGGACACCCCCGACCCCTGGATGGTGCGGGCGTTGGGCCGGGCGGTCGTCCAGATCGCCGACCGCCGGCGGGCGGTAGAGGCCCTCCGCCGGGCCGTCCTCGACCCGCACAGTTCCGACCGCCGGCGCATCGTGGCGATCGTGCTGCTGGATCAGTTCCTCGAGGAACCGCCGGACGAAGCCCTGCTGAGCGCGCTGGGCGACCCCACCGAAGTAGCCCTGCGGGCCCTGACACGGGAGACAATCCCCGAGGATCGTCTTTCCCTGCTGGATTATCTCTCGATCCTGCATGCGCAGCCCCTCGCCGAACTGCTCTATGCGCTGGAACGCCTTCGGGAGGCGGGCAATGGGCCGGCCGTCGAGGCGTTGACCTTTATGGCCCTGGACGGTCGCGATGCGGTCGCCCGGCCGGCAATCGAGGCGTTGGGCACGATTCGCCGGCCAGAGTCGCTGCAGGCCCTGCAGGTAATCGCCATAAACGCCCCTGCCTCCCGCCGGTCGCTGGTCGAGCGGATGCAGCAGAAACTTTTCCTCAGCGGCATACGGCAAGCCCCCCTGCCGCCCTTGCCGGAAGGGATTCGCGTTCTGGTCAGCCCTCCCGACGGCCAGGGCAACCGCCTGCTCCTCATCCTCTTTCCCCAGGGAAGAAAGGCCCGGGGGGTCCATATCTTTTTAGACGAGGAAAGCGGCATCGAGAACGCCTACCAGGCGACCCTGCAGGCTGACGAGGTCCCTCCGATGGTCGGGAGAGGCCACCTGGTCCCCGGCCCGCACCCGTGGGAGGATATCTTTCTTCTGGAGAGCGGCTTTTCCTATCTGCACCGGCTTTTGCGCCAAGCACTGGACCTGAATGAACTGCGCGGTGGGCATCTCCCCCTGGAGTACCGCTTCTTCTGCACCGATCTGTGGGGGTGGGCGGTTCCCCCGGAAGCGATGCCGGTTTTGCCGAAAGTTCGGCCGACCCTCTCCGAACAGGAGGTCAGCGCCCTGCTGCGCCTGCCGGTGCTCCCGCCGTGGTTTCTGGCAGAGGAAGAGATCGAGGAGGCGGCCCGAAGACTCGTTCACAGCGATCTGCGCCGGCCGGCCGGCGAGGGGGTTCTGGCCCTGGTCACCGTTTCGCTTGCAGAGACGGTCTTTACGGCGGTCACCCGGATGCACTACAGCCGTCGGTTGCGGGCATTGGCCGAGTGGCTGGTGCTTGCCGGTCAGAAGGGATCTGCCCAGACGGCCGTGACGATCGCTGCCGAACTGGAGCAGAGCAGTCCGTTGCGGAGCCTTTTTGCCCTGATGCTGGTGCAACAGAGCCTGCTGTTCGCCATCGAACGGCTGCGCCTGCAAGCGACCAGGTCCCCCTGAGAGGCAAACGATGAGCAGGCGATTGGTCATCCCAAAACAAGGGGGGGTCTGCCGAGTCTGCGGGGCTCCCAAACCGCCGCTGGCCGCCTGGCTTGGCGTCTGCTGCCGTTGCCTGCGGGAGCGGCCGGAGGAGGCGTTGCTGCTGGCACTGGAGGCCCACAGCCGTGCCCGCCGCGGGTTCAACCTGCCCGAACGCCCGCCCGATCACCCCGACGGCGTACGCTGCGGGTTGTGCCTGCACGAGTGTCGCATCGGCGAGGGCCAGGTGGGCTACTGCGGTCTGCGGGAGAACCGGCAGGGCCGGCTGCACCACCGGGCCGGCACCCCCCGCCGAGGTATGCTGCACTACTACAACGACCCTCTGCCGACCAACTGTGTGGCCGACTGGGTCTGCCCGGAGCGTCGCTCCTGGGGCAAGGTCAACCTGGCCGTCTTTTATGGTTCCTGCACCCTGGACTGCTTTTTTTGCCAGAACTGGCACTATCGTCGGCTTTGTCCCCATCGAGATGCTCTCTCGGCGGAAGGTCTGGCCGGGGCGGCCACCTCCCGCACCGCCTGCGTCTGCTTTTTCGGGGGCGACCCCGCCTCGCAGATGCCCCACGCCCTGGCCACGGGGCGGCTCCTGGCCCGGCAGGGCAAGCGGGTCTGCTGGGAGACGAACGGGACGATGCACCCCAACCTGCTGGAGCGGGCGGTGGCCCTCTCCCTGGAGAGCGGAGGAATCGTCAAGTTCGACCTGAAGGCCTGGAGCGAGCCGCTGCACATCGCCCTGACCGGGGCGACAAACCGGCGCACGCTGGAGAACCTGCGTCGGGCGGCGCGGCACTTCCGGGAGCGACCGGAACCGCCGCCGGTCGTGGCGGCGACGCTGCTGGTGCCCGGCTATGTGGACGAGGAGGAGGTCGGGCAGTTGGCCCGCTATATCGCCTCTCTGGACCCCGAGATCCCCTACGCGCTGCTCGCCTTTGCGCCGGCCTTTTTTTTGAGCGATCTGCCGACGACCTCGCGGGCGCAGGCACAGGCCTGTCTGGAGGCAGCCCGCGCGGCCGGCCTCAACCGAGTGCGTCTGGGGAATGTGCACCTGCTGGGGTGGGAGGAATAGCCTACATCCGATTTGTGCATTTTCCCATGTTGTGGTATACTGTCCAGGCCGCCGGTGTGCGGCATCATTTTGCACGCCCCCGGACCGGTCGGACCGTGCCCCGACGGCGGTCGTCGAGGTCTCTGACCGGGAGGAAAGGGGCGGAAGAGAAAACGGAGGTTTTTTTATGGAACAGCGTGAACCTGTCGTTACCATGAAGATCCTGCTCGAAGCCGGCCTGCACTTTGGCCACCAAACCCGCCGTTGGAACCCCAAGATGAAGCCCTACATCTTTACCAAGCGCAACGGCATCCACATCATTGACCTGCAAAAGACGATCCTGGCCCTGCAGCGGGCCTATGAGTTTGTCGTCGAGACGGTCGCTGCCGGGCAAAAGGTCATCTTTGTGGGGACCAAAAAGCAGGCCCAGACGACCATCGCCGAGGAGGCGACCCGCTGCGGGCAGTTCTACGTCAACCAGCGCTGGCTGGGCGGAACGCTGACCAACTTGGTCACGATTCGCCGCCGCCTGGAGTATATGGAAGAACTGGTCGGCCGCAAGGAGGCGAAGGAACTGGAGCAACTGCCCAAAAAGGAGGCCCGGAAACTGACCGATACCCTGGCCAAGTTGGAGCGGTTGCTCGGCGGCCTGCGCGGCATGCGGGGGCTCCCCGGGGCGCTCTTTGTGGTAGACCCTCGCCGGGAGCACATCGCCGTCACCGAGGCGAATAAACTGGACATCCCCGTGGTTGCCCTGGTGGATACGAACTGCGACCCCGACCTGATTGACTATCCCATCCCCGGCAACGACGACGCCATCCGGGGAATTCGCCTGATCGCCGGCAAGATCGCCGATGCCGTTCTCGAGGGCCAGCAGCGCCGCGAGTCTATGCTGGCCGACGAGATGCTGACGTTGGAAGAAGAGGGACGGTTGGAGGAAGAGGAGGAGTGGGAGGAAGAGGACTGGGAAGAAGATTAGGATACCTGTTGCGTGGCCGGCGAAGGTTCTGACAGTGGAGGGGTGCCCAGACCTTCCATTGCCGGTGTAACTGCCTGGAAAGGTGCCAAGCACACGGTCCCGCCAGTTTGTGCCGGGTATCCTGGACTGGACGAACCGGTGGAGAATCGTCCGGTATTCGAACCTTCAAACCTGGAATTTGCTACCATTCAACTGTACGCAGGAGGTATTGTTGGAAATCACCACCCAGCTGGTCAAAGAACTTCGCGACCGCACCGGGGCCGGCATGCTTGACTGCAAAAAGGCCCTGGTCGAAACACAGGGCGATATGGAAGCAGCGGTCCGCCTGCTGCGGGAAAAGGGCCTAGCCGCGGCGGCCAAGCGGGCCGGCCGCGAGGCCAACGAGGGCCGCATCGGCGTCTATGTGCACCACAGCGAGCGAATCGCCAGCATGGTCGAGGTCAACTGCGAGACCGATTTCGTCGCCCGCACCGAGCAGTTCGGCACCCTGGCCCACGACCTGGCCATGCAGGTCGCCGCGACCAACCCGCGCTTCCTCTCCCCCGAAGATGTTCCCCCTGAGGTACTGGAGGAGGAGCGGGCGATCTATCGCAGCCAGATTGAGGGGAACAAACCGGACCACATCATCGAGCGGATTATCGAGGGCAAACTGGCCAAGTTCTACCAGGAGGCCTGCCTGCTGGAGCAGCCCTTCATCCGTGATCCCGACCGCAAGGTCAGGGACCTGGTGACCGAAGTGGCTGCCCAGGTGGGCGAGAATGTGGTTGTGCGCCGCTTTGCCCGCTTTGAACTGGGCGCAAGCGAGTAGGGGCGAACGATCCCTCGCATCGTTCTTGTCTGCCGGCGAGTGGGCGCCATGATTGCGCTCCTGCCTTCCAGGGATGCCTCGCCCTACCACCACCCAGGAGGTGAGGGCAGATGGATGAGATCAGGTACCGTCGAGTGCTGATCAAGATGAGTGGCGAGGCCCTTATAGGGGAGGGCAGCTATGGCATTGACCCGGACGTTGTCCATTTCATCAGCGGGCAGATCGAGTCGGCCGCGCGCTGCGGCGTCGAGGTCGCCATCGTCATCGGCGGGGGAAATATCTGGCGGGGGTTGCAGGCCTCCTCTTGGGGAATTGAGCGGGCCCAGGCCGACTATATGGGCATGCTCGCCACCGTGATCAACGCCCTGGCCCTGCAGGAGAGCCTGGAGCGGCGCGGCATCCTGACGCGTGTGCAGACGGCCATCCGCATGGAGGAGGTCGCCGAGCCGTACATCCGCCGCCGGGCCCAGCGACACCTGGAAAAGGGGCGCGTGGTCATCTTTGCCGCCGGCACGGGCAATCCCTACTTTACCACCGATACGGCCGCCGCCCTGCGCGCCCTGGAGATCGATGCCGACATCATCCTGATGGCAAAAAAGGGGGTGGATGGCGTCTATGATGACGACCCCCGCCGCAACCCCGCCGCCCGTCGCTTTGAACGGGTGACCTTCCTGGAGGCGATCAACCGCCGCCTCCAGGTGATGGACTCGACCGCGCTGTCCCTCTGTATGGACAACCACATGCCGATTATCGTCTTCGATGTCGAGGTGCCCGGGCAGATCGAACGGATTATCCACGGTGAGCCGGTCGGCACCCTGGTCTGTAACAGCCATGACGAGCCGCCCCCCTGGGAGCGGGGCCGGCCCGATGAGCAAGAAGGAGGTAGCGATGCTGAACGAACTACTTGAGGATGTCGAGGCACGGATGGAAAAGAGCATCGAGGCCCTGCGCAACGACCTGATGACGGTGCGCACCGGGCGGGCCTCGCCGGCCCTGGTCGAGCGGTTGATGGTGGACTATTATGGAACCCCTACCCCACTCATCCAGATCGCCGGTATTACCGCCCCCGACCCCCGCCTTTTGGTCATCCAGCCGTGGGATGCCGGCGCCCTCAAAGAGATCGAGCGGGCCATCCTCACCTCCGACCTGGGGCTGACCCCCGCCTCCGACGGCCGGGTCATCCGCCTGGCCATCCCCTTCCTCACCGAGGAGCGGCGGCGCGACCTGGTCAAACGGGTGCGCCAGCGGGTGGAGGAGTGCAAGATTGCCCTCCGCAACATCCGCCGAGACGGCATCGGCGACCTGGAGGAGATGAAGGAGGAAAAACTCCTCGGCGAGGACGATTTCTACCGGGCCAAGGACGACCTCCAGGAACTGACCGAAAAGTACTACCAGATCGCCGAGGAGGTCGGGGAGGCCAAAGAGAAAGAGATTATGGAGGTCTGAGAGGATATGACCGAAGAGTGGAGAGGTCGCCGGCGCTCATCCCTCCCCCGCCCACGCCACGTGGCCATCATCATGGACGGCAACGGGCGCTGGGCCCGCCGGCGGGGCCTGCCCCGCGTGGCCGGCCACCGGGCCGGCACCGAGAATATCCGCCGGATTATCGAGGCCTGTGTGGAGGAGGGGATCGAGTTCCTGACCCTCTATGCCTTCTCCACCGAGAACTGGAACCGCCCCAGCGAGGAAGTTCAGGGGTTGATGCGTATCCTCAGCGAGGTCATTGACCGGGAGACGGAGAACCTGCACCAGAACGGGGTGCGCCTGCGCCATATCGGCCGTCTGGAAGGACTCTCCGATGAACTGGTGGAAAAGGTCCGCCGGGCGGTCGAGTTGACCCGGGAGAACGACCGCCTGACCCTCAATGTGGCCTTTAACTACGGAGGGCGGGATGAGATCGTCCAGGCCGTCCGCCGCATCGTCGCCGACGGGGTTCCCGCTGACGAGATTACGGTGGAACTCTTTGGCCGCTACCTGTACACCGCCGACTGCCCTGACCCCGACCTGATCATCCGCACTGCCGGGGAGATGCGCCTGAGTAACTTTCTCATCTGGCAGGCCGCCTACGCCGAGTACTGCTCCACCCCGACCCTCTGGCCCGATTTCGACAAGGAGCACCTCCATCAGGCAATCGAGGAGTATGGCCGGCGGGTGCGCAAGTTCGGCCGGGTGGTGGACACGGCGACGTAGGGGCAGGGAACGGTCCGTGGCGCAAGATCCATCTTGCGCGGTAGGGGGTGTAGCGCAGGATAGGTCCTGCGCTATGGCAGAAAGGAACCATCTCCGATGTTACGCCTCCGGGTTCTGAGCGCGTTGCTCCTGGTCCCATTGGTCCTGCTGGTTGTTGGAGTGGGGCAGCCCTGGCTGGCCCTGGTGGTGGCCGCAGCCACCGGAATCGCTCTGGACGAGACCTTTGACCTCTTTGAACAGGCCGGCCACCGCCCGGTGCGCTGGGTCGGCTTTCTGGGGGCGTTGTTCCTCCTCCTGGCTGCCCTGCTGGCGCCCTCGGCCACCGGCATCGGGGCGGCTTTTCTGGGGACGGTTTTGCTCACCCTGATCGGCCAGGTGCTGCGGCGGGACCGTCAGGGCGCGCTGACCGACTGGGCCCTGACCCTGGCAGCCACCCTCTACGTGGGCGGCTGCCTGGCCCACGTTGTCCTCCTGCGCGAACTGGGCGGCTCCACCTTCCAGCCGCCCTTCTGGAATGCACTCCAGGCCCCGCCGCTCGCCCCAGGGGCCTGGTGGTTGGTGACGGCCCTGGTGCTGGTCTGGCTCTGCGACACGGCGGCCTATTGTATCGGCATCCGCTGGGGCCGGCACCAAATGGCCCCTTACCTCAGCCCGAAGAAGAGTTGGGAGGGGGCGGTGGCCGGCCTGCTCTGCAGCCTCCTGGTGGCGCTGGGACTCAAGCCGCTCCTGGGCCTGCCCCTCTCCTACGGTTGGGCCGCCCTCTTGGGTGCGCTTGTGGGGGTCATCGGGCAGGTGGGGGACCTGGCCGAATCGCTGCTCAAGCGGCAGGTCGGGGTCAAGGACTCGGGCCGGCTCATCCCCGGTCACGGCGGCATGCTCGACCGGTTGGACAGCCTCCTTTTTGCCATTCCGACCGCCTATTACCTGCTGCACCTGTGGCAGGGGTTGGGGGGATGAGATGAAAAAGCGTGTCGCCGTTCTGGGCAGCACCGGCTCGATCGGCCGGCAGACGTTGGAGGTGCTGGCGGCCAACCGGGAGTACTTTGACATCTACGGGCTGGCTGCCGGCCGCAACCTGGACCTTTTGCTCGAGCAGGCCCGGCAGTTCGCCCCGGACTGCCTCTGCCTGGGCGACCCCACCATCCCCGCCCCGCCGGACCTGCCCTGGCCGCTGCTGCGGGGCGAGGAGGGGTTGGTCGCCTTGGCCGGCGCGGAGGAGGTGGACCTGGTGGTCGTGGCCACGGCCGGGGCGGCCGGCTTTGCCCCCACCCTGGCGGCGATTCGGGCGGGCAAAGAGGTCGCCCTGTCCAACAAGGAGGTCCTGGTCATGGCCGGCGAACTGGTGACCGCCGCGGCCCGCCGGCATGACGCCCTCATCCGCCCGATTGACAGCGAGCACAGCGCCATCTGGCAGTGCCTCTGGGGAGAGGAGCACGGGGCGATCTCGCGGCTCATCCTGACCGCCTCGGGCGGCCCCTTCCGCACCTGGACGCGGGAGGCGATGGCCGCCATCACCCCCGAACAGGCCCTGCGCCACCCCACCTGGCGGATGGGCCCCAAGATCACGATCGATTCGGCGACGATGATGAACAAGGGGCTGGAGGTGATCGAGGCGCACTGGCTCTTCGACCTGCCCTACGAGCAGATCGCGGTGGTGGTGCACCCGCAGAGCCTCATCCACTCGATGGTCGAGTTCTACGACGGCTCGGTCAAGGCGCAGTTGGGCCAACCCGATATGAGGCTCCCGATACAGGTCGCGCTGGGCTACCCGGAGCGGTTGCCGCAGCGATACACCGCGTTGGACTGGGCGCAGGCCGGCCCGCTGACCTTCGAGCCGCCGGACCTGGAGCGGTTCCCCTGCCTGCGGCTGGCCCGACAGGCCGGAGAGGCCGGGGCGACCTATCCCGCCGTCCTGGCCGCGGCCGACGAAGTGGCGGTAGGGGCGTTCCTGGCCGGCCGAAGCGGCTTTTTCGAGATCCCCGCCCTGATCGAGGCGGCCCTGGAGGCGCACCGGCCGACCCCGTCCCCGGACCTGGAGGCAGTCCTGGCCGCCGACGCCTGGGCGCGGGGGTGGGTGAGGGAGAGGTTGTAGGGTGAGAGCCGCCGGCTCCGGTGCGTCTCCCGGCCGGCCTCGCCGGACCTTGGCCGTCCGACGGAGGGGACGGGCCGGTTCCGCTTTTCACCGCTTGTCGAACAGTCCCCTGGTCACGGCCATATCAAAGTCATTGGCCTCTGCCGGGAAGGGCCCGGCCTCGGCGCCCGTGCCGCGTAGAGTCGGCCCGACAAGGCGCCAGCGCACGCGCGCGTCACGTGCCTGCGCCGGGCCCTGGCCATTCGTGCCACACCGACGCGACTTTGGTATCGCCGTGTCCCCTGGTGGTGCTGGTTGCCCCCTCTCTCCTAATATGCTACAATGCTTTCCGGAGTTCAAGGCAGGATCTTTCATGTCAGGACCGAGGCGAGTACACAGGTTCGCAGGTTTGTAGTGAGTATGCTTGCAACCAACAGAAAACCATCCACTTGTTGCACGCTTTTGAAAAGTTCGCACCGAGTACTCTGGGCAAACGGGTAGAACACTTGGGAATAACTGCACGAATGTATTCAGGAGACAAGTATTCCGATGCACGTTCCCTTTGGCAATCTGAAGCGGCACTACCAAGAGATCGCTGCCGAGGTTGAACCGGCCGTCCGGCAGGTCCTGGAGGGCGGCTGGTATATCCTGGGAGCGGAGGTACGGGCCTTGGAGGACGAGTTTGCCGCCTTTTGCGGTGTGCGCCACGCCATCGGGGTGGCCAGTGGCACCGAGGCGTTGCAACTGGCCCTGGTCGCCCTGGGGGTCGGGCCGGGGGACGAGGTCATCACCGTGCCCAACGCCGGCGTTCCGGGCACGGCGGCGATCCTTCTGACCGGGGCGCGGCCCGTTTTCGCGGATGTGGAGGAGCACAGCCACAACATGGACCCGGAACGGTTGGAGGCGGCGATCACGCCGCGCACCCGCGCGGTGATGCCGGTGCACCTCTACGGCCGGCCGGCCAACATGGCCCCCATCATCGAAATCTGCCAGCGCCATAACCTCTTTATCGTCGAGGATTGCGCCCAGGCCCACGGCGCCCACTACCAGGGCTGGCACGTCGGCTCGCTCGGCGATGTCGGCTGCTTCAGTTTCTACCCCACCAAGAACCTGGGCTGCTTTGGCGACGGCGGTATGGTCGTCACCGATGACCTCGACCTGGCCGAACGGTTGCGCAAACTGCGCCTCTATGGCTGGGGAAAAAAGTACTTTTGCGACCTTCCCGGCGGGACCAACAGCCGCCTGGACGAACTCCAGGCGGCCATCCTGCGGGTGAAACTGCCCCACCTGGAGGTGTGGAACCTCCGCCGCCAGGAGCGGGCCCGCTGGTACGATGACCTGCTCGCCGGGAGTGCGGTCCAGACCCCCGAGCCCCCACCGCCCGAGGTCGAGCACGTCTACCACCTCTACGTGGTGCGCTGCGCCCACCGCGATGCCCTCTGCGAGCATCTGCGTCAGAGAGGGGTGGGGAGCGATATCCACTATCCTCTCCCCACCCACCTGCAGCCGATCTATCAGGACCTGGGCTACAGGGAAGGGGATTTCCCCGTCAGCGAGCGGCTGGCGCGGGAGGTGCTCTCGCTGCCGCTCTACCCGGAGTTGACCCGTGAGGAGATCGAGGCGGTGGTCGAGGCGGTGCACTCCTTCGTCCCCCCGGAGGGCGTGTGATGGGCCTGGGCGACCGCCTGGCGACGATCCCCTGGCTGTGGAACCTGCTGCGCCGCCTTCTGGAGGCCAACTTTCGCGGGGAAAAGGCCCTGGTGCGGCAGGAGTTGCGCGCCTGGCAGCCGGGATCGGGCCGGCGGGTGCTCGATCTTGGCTGTGGCACGGGCGAACTGGCCGGCCTCTTTCCGCCGGAGCAGTATGTGGGGATGGATCTCTCACCGGTCTATGTGGCCTACGCCCGGCGGCGCTACGGTCCTCGCTTCCAGGTGATGGACGGACAGCACCTGGCCTACGCCGAAAACACCTTTGACGAGGTACTGGTGGCCGGCGTCTTTCACCACCTCCCCGACGAGGCGGTACGGCGTATGGCCGCCGAACTGGCCCGCGCCGTGCGCCCCGGCGGCCGGCTCCTGGTGATGGAGGACACCCCCGCCCGCGACTGGTGGAACCTGCCCGGCCGGCTGATTCACGCCGTGGACCGGGGCGGCCACATCCGCAGCCCTCAGGCCTACGGCGACCTCCTGGGCGCTGCCTTTACCCTGGAGCGGGCCTACCCCATGCGCAGCGGCTTTTGCGACTATCAGGTGATGGTCCTGCGGAGCACCCCGGAGACAAAAAGCGGGGCCCCCACCGGAGGCCCCGCCCGACAGGCTTCAGGCAACTCGACTAGACGGTGATCTCGAACAGATCCTCTTCCTCGACTTCGGCTTCCTCGACATCTCCGGTCGGCTGGCCGTTGCCTCGGGGAAGAAGAATCAGGTTGCGGCCGATCAATTCGGTGATGTAGCGGGTCTGTCCATCGTTCCCTTCAAAAGAACGGTTCTCCAGCCGCCCCTCCACATAGACCGGCGCTCCCTTGGAAAGGTACTGATTGGCCACTTCGGCCTGGCGCCCCCAGAGGACGACGCGGAACCAGTCCACCCGCTCCTGCAACTGCCCGTCGGCGTCGCGCCAGCGGCGGTTGACGGCTACGCGAAAGCGGGTCACAGCCCGGCCGGTGGGGGTGTAGCGCATTTCGGGGTCTGACCCCAAGTTCCCCATAATTTGGACCAGATTCAAACCACGCATGGAACTCCCTCCTTAGATCATCCAATCAGCCCTTCAGCCTGTCGTCTATAGTATACCATACTTGGTTCGATTTGTCAAGCCCTTTTTCTACAAGATTTCCTTGCACCAATGCAAAGAGCGGCGCAGGATGGAGAGGGGTTCGCTGCGCTTCCAGATGTGGAGGGCGGCGGGGCTCAACTCCAGCGTGATCAGGCCGGAGTAGCGCTCCCGGGCCAGGGCCTGCAGCAGGTCGGCAAGGGGGAGAAGCCCCTGGCCGGGGGGGCGGTGATGGGAAAAGATCGAGCGGGGGTAGGAAAAGCGTCCCCACCAGCCGGCCGGGGTGGCGTCGCTGAGGTGGATGTTGTGCAGCCGTTCGCGCACCGCGCCATAGACCTCGACCAGGGACCAGGGCAGCGTCTCGGCGTGGGCGGTGTCCAGGACGATGGCGCAGTCGTGAGCCTGGGCGAAGGAGAGGAGGGCGGCGGGGTCGTCGAGGGGGCCGGGTGGGCTGCCCGGTTGCAGGTTGCGGTTCTCCAGGGCGACGCGGATGCCGCTGCCGGAGAGGGCTTGCTGCAACGCCTGCAACCGCCGGCGGAACCGCTCCATCGCGGGGTCGCTCTCGCTCTGGGCGGCAGGAAGGTGCAGGACGACGATCCGACAGTCGGGGAGGCAACGGGCCAGGCCGGCCAGCCGGCGGAGGGAGGCGGTCGTCCAGCCCCAGCCGGGCAGGGGAATCGTCGGGGGGTGGAGGCTGCTCAGGAGCAGGCCCTGCTCCTGAGCCCTGCGGTGCAGCGTTTCGGGGCCGACCCAGGCCACGGCCGGCGTCAGCGAGACCTCCAACCCGTCAAAACCGGCCTGGCGGGCCAGGGTGCAGGTGGAGGCGAAGGAGTGCAGGTAGAGTGAGGCAGTGGAGAGAAGATAGTTCAACTTGCGGACGCCTCCCCCTCGGCCGGGGCAGCGCCCAACTCCTGCAAGGCCAGGAGCGCACAGTAGCGCACCTGCTCGTCCTGGTCGCTCAGGGCCGCGCGCAGCGGCTCAATGACCCGGCGGTTCCGCTTTCCTCTCAAGGAAAAGATGGCCCGCTTGCGCACTTCGGCCTGGGGGTCCTGCAACGCCGCGATCAGGGCCTCCAGGACATCCTCCCCGTCCACGTAGCGCAACTGCCGGGCGGCATCCCGTCGAACCTGGTCGTCCTTATCGTTCAACGCCGTCACCAGCAGTTCCCTAGCCTGGTCGCAGCCGTGGACGGCCAGGTCGGTCAGGGCGCGGACGGCGTTTCCCCGCAGGCCGGGATCGCTATCGCGCATGGCCAGCCCGAGCACGGGGGCGGCCGCCTCGACGCCGGGAACCCCCCGGCCGGCCATGACCCAGAGCACCCAGGCGGCCATGCGCCGGGCCAGCGGGTCCCCCTTCTGCAACAGGGCCACCAACGGCGTGACCGCCCGCCGGTTGCCCAGGTCGCCTAGAGCCCAACAGGCTGCCTGGCGCACCTGTGGATCGGCTGCCTCCAGGTCGGCCACCAGCCCCTCGACGTCGCGCCGCAATCGCCGCCACCAGATCTTCCAGCAGGTTCGCCGTTCCATCGTTGTCCTCTCTACCTCGATTCTAACATGGCGGTCGGGTGTCGTCAAGGGGGGGGGGCGAACAAGACACGGCGATACCAAAGTCGCGTCGGTGTGGCACGAATGGCCAGGGCCCGGCGCAGGCACGTGACGCGCGCGTGCGCTGGCGCCTTGTCGGGCCGACTCTACGCGGCACGGGCGCCGAGGCCGGGCCCTTCCCGGCAGAGGCCAATGACTTTGATATGGCCGTGCGAACAAGAGGGAGCATGACACGTGAGATTTCGCGCACCGGAGATGCCGGCGAGCCGCAGGCGGGCTTTCCAGGCCGCCCGGGTTGGACCGGCCGGGCAGCCCGGAATTGTCCTACGGGCTACCACAACAAGCCGGGTTGCCCCGAATTGGTTATGCTCCCGGCGAATGGTCTGCAGAGCCCCCAGAGACAGTTGGGCAGCCCCGCTGGTTGCGCCCTCTCCGCCCCGAGTCCCCTACGGAGGTGGCGTCCGTCCAAAAGGCAACAGAAGGGGGGCGAGAAAAGTCCGACTGACTCCCTGGGCGGCCAGGCCGGCCGCCTCCCGCTCGACCTTTTGGCCCTCGGTATAGCGCAGCATGACCTGCGCCGCCGCGGCAAGTTGTGCCGACAGGTCGCTTTGCCCTGCTGCTTCCTCCTGGACCTGGCCGAGCAGGAGATCCCAAAGGGCTGTTTCCCCGCTGGCGCACCACCGGCACAGGGTGGCAGTCCAGGATGTGCTGCCACTCACCGGGTTGGCCGAGTTGGAGATGTTGGGCCGCGTAGCGCTCGGCGGCGCGCAGAAAGAGGGCTGTGGACTCTTCCGTTCGCCCCGCCCTGCGCCGGGCCAGGGCCAGGTTGAGCAGGGCCAGGCCGTCGAACCAGGGTTTGTCCGTGCCGGTGTCCAGCGCAAGCAGCCTCTCGGCGGCCTGCTCCAGCGCATCCCTATCGTCGGCCCAGTTCGCTATCCAGCACTTGAGCCCCAGTGCGCCCGCGTACCAGTACGATGCGGGGTTGCTCGAGGCCAGGCAGACGTCGGCTAGCATGGCGGCGCGCTCCAGGTCGCCCTGCTCAAAGGCGGCATAGCCTTCCATATAGGTGTGCCGGACCCTGTCCTGAGCCATGGGAATTCTCCTCCGGTGCGGACCACTCGAACGGGACCGCTACCGACTCTGGCCTTCCTCGGCCACGACCGGGTTGCGCAGCACGCCGACGCCCGAAACCTCCACCTCGACCAGGTCGCCCGGTTGCAGCGGCCCCACGCCGGCCGGCGTCCCCGTGAGCAGGATGTCCCCCGGCGCCAGCGTCATCACGGCCGCGATGTAGGCAATCAGGTCGGGGATGGGGAAGAGGAGATCGCGGGTGTGGCCATGCTGGCGCACCTCCCCGTTGACCCGCCCGATCACCTCCAGGCCGGTCGGGTCCAGGCCGGGGACGATCCAGGGTCCCAGCGGACAGAAGGTGTCGAACCCCTTGCCGCGGGTCCACTGATGGTCGCGCCGCTGGAGGTCGCGTGCGGTGACGTCGTTGGCGCAGGTATAGCCCAGGATATAGCTGAGCGCATCAGCGGCCTGGACGTTGCGACAACGACGGCCGATCACCACGGCCACCTCGGCCTCATAGTCCACCCGTTGGGAGAGAGCCGGCAGGACGATCGCCTCCCCCGGCCCGATGACCGCGCTGGGCGGTTTGAGAAAGAGGATCGGCTCCTCCGGCGGGGGGTTGTCCAGTTCGGCGGCGTGGGCGGCATAGTTGCGCCCGACGGCCAGCACCTTGCTGGGGAGGACAGGGGGGAGGAGTTCCACCTCGGAGAGCGGGGCCAGCGGCCGACCGACCTCCTCCGGGCGAAAGAGGTCCGGCAGCAAATAGACCGTCCCTTCTCCCACCCGGCCGGTCCAGACCCGACCGGCGTAGCGGCAGCGCACCAGGTTCATCCAATGCCTTCCTGACCGGGTGAGGCCCTATTCGGTTTCCTCTCCATTTCGTTCCCCTTTTGACCTGTTCCGCTGTGCCAGTCGTTTGTCAATTTGCAGGAACCGTTCCAGCGACAGCGAGAGCAGCACCAGCACGGCTACGGCGATGCCCAGCAGGTACAACCCTGCTCCTATCGCCAGGCCGATTCCCCCCACGACCCAGATACCCGCTGCCGTGGTCAGTCCCTGCACTTCGCGGCCTTTTTCCTTCAGGATCATCCCCGCGCCCAAAAACCCCAACCCCGTTACCACGCCTGCGGCAACGCGTGCCGGGTCCGGCCCGCCAAAGCCAGCAACGACACCAGGGCAAAGGTCGCCGCACCCAGCGAAGTCAGGGCGTGGGTCCGTTCCCCGGTCGGCTGTCCGGCCAGTTCTCGCTCCAACCCGATTAAAAAGCCCAAAAAGGCGGCCAGCAGCAGCCGAGCGATCAGTTCCAGTTGCGATCCCGGGACCACCTTGTCCTCCACACCGACCGATCTTCGAATGTGCCCGCCCCAGGGGGTGACAAATCCTCACCCCACGGCGTCGAACCACGGGTGGGCTGTGTTTTTATTATACCAGAGAAAAGGGGCCCGTCAATCCGGCCGGGAATCCGCCGGATGTGGTATAATAGGGCCGGCATCGAGCAGGCCTAATATACGAGCGGCCGGGTGGGCAGGGTTCCCCGGCCTGTATATGGAGAAGCCAATGTTTGACCTCAGTCTCCCCTATATCGTCAGCGCGGCGATTGCCCTGCTTCTGGGGCTGACGATTCACGAGTTTGCCCATGCCTGGGTGGCCAACCTGCTGGGGGACCCCACCCCCCGCCGGCACGGCCGCGTCACCCTCAATCCTCTGGCCCACCTGGACCCGGTGGGCACGGTGATGATTGTCCTGTCTATGCTCGGCCGCGCGCCGATCGGCTGGGGCAAGCCGGTGCCGATCAACCCGTGGCAGATGCGCTGGGGCCGGCGGGGGGCTGCGCTGGCCACGGCGGCCGGCCCGCTGAGCAACGTCCTCTTTGCCCTGGTCATCCTCCTGCTCCTCCGCCTGGCCTTCGCCCTGAACCAGAACGGCACCGAGGCGGCTCTTTGGAACGGCTGGGATCCCACCCCGTTGAATATCCTGCTGAACACCCTGGTCTTTTTCAATGTGGGCTTTGCCGCCTTTAACCTGATTCCGATTCCCCCGCTGGATGGCTTTGGTATCATCGAGGGTCTGGCTCCACCCTCCTGGGAGCGGTTGCTTGTCCCCCTGCGCCAGTACGGCATGTGGATCCTGGTCGGCCTGGTCACGGTCTCCTGGCTCATTCCCGAACTGAACCTGATAAGGCGCATCTTTGGGCCGCTCTTTGAGGGAATCTGGGACCTGCTCTGGCTCATTGCCGGGCCGAACAGGTAAGATGCCCTCAGCAGAACCCGCGATGAACCTGCGCAACGCCCTCTACCGGCTGTGGCAGTTCGGGGTCTCGCTGCGGAGCCTGCTCCTGCCGCCGGATGATACCCCGGCCCGACGGGTGCTCTCCCTCCGCGGCTATGCCCTCTTCCGCCGCATGCGCCCCTACGACCGGGCCCATGCGCTGCGCGTCCTGCGCTATCTGGAGGAACGGGGTGAGCAGGAGGAAGCGATCCTCCAGGCCGCCCTGCTGCACGATGTGGCCAAATCGGCCGGGGAGGAGGTGGTCCCGCTGCTCTATCGTGGGGCGGCCGTGCTGGCCCGGCGCATCCCGCCGCTGTGGAGGCGGCTGGTACGGGAGCGGCCGGCCGGCCACCCCCTCCGCCCCTTTTACCTCTACGCCACCCACGCCCACCGGAGCGCGGCCCTGTCGCGGGAGGCCGGTTGCACCGAGGCGGTGGCCGCCCTGATCACCGCTCATGAGGAAGGAGGGCCTCACGCAGAAGGACGATTGCGCGAGGCCGACCGCAACTGCTGAGTTGCCCCTACACCCCCGGGTAGGTCGGGGCCAGGTCCAGCGGGACGTCCGCCACCTCGGCCCAGGCCCGCCTCAGTTCCTCCGGCACAGCGCCATAGCGACGAAGGAGGGCCTGCGCGGCATCCATATCTCCCTCCCCCTCGATGCGCAGGAGGATCGCGCTCAACTCCTTGATCGCCTGGGCCATCTTGTGAGGTTCGGCGCGGAAGCGGCCTGTGCTCCTGTCCTGCCGAATCGCCCCCGTCTCGCAAAAGAGGTTCCAGGCCAGCAGGTTGGCCCGGGCGTGGGCCTGTTCCGTCCCCGTTCGGGTCAGGCGCAGGATCGAGGCCAGAAAGGCTGGCGGGGCCTGGTCGCGCCACTCTTCGGGGAAAAACCGCTCCCTGACCAGGAAGAGCAGGTTGTACAGCCCGACGACCTCCGCTTTGGCCTCCTCGATCGGGGGAAAGAGGTCGCGCAGAGCCTGGGGCACCGGTTGCAGGGCCCCGTCGGGGCCGGGAATCATCTGCGCCCCCAGGGCGTGGCTGACCTCGTGGAGGAGGATGTGGGCAAAGGCCGGGGCAAAGGCGATCGCGGCGGCCTGCTCCGGTTCGAGCAGCCGTTCGGCAATCGGCCGGACGATTCGTTCAAACTTGGCCTGGTAGACGTTGCGCAGGAGCACCTTCTTGGTGCCGACCGTTGTGCGCACCCGCCGGTCGTTGGGCAGGACAAAGGCGGTGGGGATGGCCACGGCAGCCAGGAGGCCGGCGTTCATCAGCGTGTCCACGACGGTGATCGGCGAGGCCAGGCCGGCCACCTCTCCCTGGTACTCGCGGGGCACGGGCAGGTGGGCGGCCAGGGCCGGCAGCGCGTCCACCAGCCCCCGCAGGCGGTCGCTCTCCTCGGCATCACGCAGCCCGACCATCGCCTGGTAGGCCGCCTTGTAGCCAAGGAGGCGGTCCTCATAGACCTCGTAGGGCCCCACAACTGCCTCCAGCGGGCCGTCCTGGAGGGCTACCCAGGCGCAATCGCTGTCGAAATAGTCGTCGGTGAGGAGGGCCTGGGCGCGTAGTTCCAGGTACTCGGCCAGGGGGGCGTGGTCGGCCAGGGCCGCGGCGGCAGCCAGGGCCGCGGCGATCGCTTCCAGGGCCTCCTTGTAGGCGCGGTGGTAGGGAACCGCCTCCAGCCCTCCCCCCTCTCGGCGGCGAATGAGGGTAAAGTAGCCGGTCATGGCCGGCCGCTCCTCCGGATGGTCGGCCAGCCAGGCGTCCAGTTCGGCCGGGGTAAAGCCAGGGGGATAAAAGTCGCCCTCCGCCGGGCGGGGGGCGTCGCCGACGAAGGGATGGTCGTCGTCAAAGCGGTCCCAGGGGCCTCCCATCAGGTCAAAGAGGCGCAGACGCAACCGGTCGGCGGGGTCGGGGGAGGCAGCCAGGTCGGCCCGCAGGTCGGGGTTGCCGGGCCAGACCTGGCGCAGGTAGAGGGTGTGCACCTGCCGGCCGACCTCGATCAGCCGCCGCACCAGGGCGCGTTCCCGCTCCGTCAGCCGCTCCGGGTCGGCGGTCAGGGCAACCGGGGCAAAGCGTGCCCACCGTTCTTCCAGGTTCATCGTCTCTCCTCCAACGGCCGGGCCAGGGGGACTCAGCCCAGCACCTCGCGCAGGCGCACCACTTGCCCGGCCAGTTCACGGGGGTCCTTCCAGTACTCCAGGGTGACGATCTGGGGCGAGACCCGCCTGTGGAGCCACTCCAGCAGCGCATACTCTTCCTCGCGCAGGCTCTCGTGGGCATCCATGAGGCGGCCATCCTGCCGGCGGCGTGGGGCACTCAGGTGCAGTTCGACGACCCGGTCCAAGGGAAGCCGCTCCAGGTAGGCGTGGGGGTCCGCATAGCCCCAGTTTTGGGCCGCCGTCTGGGCGTAGGAGAGGTCCAAGAGGAAGGAACAACCGGTTGCCTCCAGGACGGCGGCGATCGTCTCGGGGTCGCTCTCGGGGTCGTTGGCCATACCGGGGAGGCCGGGGGCGTTTTCCAGCACCAGGGGGACGCCCAGGTCCTCGCGCAACGCCCGCACGCGGATAAAGAACTCCTGCAGGTGTCCGCCCAGGTCTAGGACGGTCGGTTGGCGTCCCTGGCGCTGGGCCTCCTGGAGAATCTGCCAGGGCCACAGGGAGATGTGCACCGAGAGCCAGGGGGTCTCGGTTATCTGGACAAGTCGGCGGAGGGCGTTTTTTTGATCCTCCGGGAGGGCCTCTCCCAGGAGGTTGCCTCCGTGGAGGAGGAGCGGTTGGTCGGGCACGAGGGTGCGGTAGCGTTCGATCTCGGCCTGCTCCATCCAAGTGGTGACCTCCAGGAGGTCAGGCCGCAGGGCCTTTTGCGGCCAGAGTTGGAGCAGTGTTGGGGAGGCAAAGACGGCCAACCGTGCTGGTGACATTGCTTCTCTTTGCGCTTCTGGGCAGGTCAACCCCTGCGGTTCAGGTCTCCTTGAGGGCCTCGGCGACCGCCTCCACGGCCCCCTTGAGCACGGCCTCGCGGGCCACCCGGATGGCGTTCTGGATGGCCTGGGCGTCGGAGCGACCGTGGGCGATGATGGCAACGCCGTTCAGTCCGAGGAGGAGGGCCCCGCCGTACTCGCGATAGTCCAGCCGGGCCATGACGCGGCGAAAGGCCGGCCGGAGCAGGGCCGCTGCCAGTTTGCTCGACCAGGTGCGGGTCAACTCCTCCCGCAGCATGCGCAGGAGCATCTCGGCGGCGGCCTCGGTGCCCTTGAGCATGATATTACCGACAAAGCCATCGGCGATCAGCACCTCGACGGCGTTGTGCAGCAGGGCATCTTTGGGTTCCACATTGCCGACAAAGTTCAGCCCGGCGGCCTGGCGCAGGAGGGCGTGGCTTTCCTGGACGAGGCGGTCTCCCTTGCTCTCCTCCTCGCCGTTGGAGAGAAGGCCGACGCGGGGGTTGGACAGGCCAAAGACGCGCTCGGCATAGACCGCGCCCATGCGGGCGAACTGGAGCAGCCACTCCGGCCGGCAGTCGGTGGTCGCGCCGACATCGGCAAAGAGGAATCTGCCCTGCAGCGAGGGAAAGACCGTGGCCAGGGCCGGCCGGTCCACCCCTGGGGGGCGACCCAGGAGGAGGGTGGCCGCGGCCATCGTCGCTCCGCTGTGGCCGGCCGAGACAAAGGCGTCGGCCTGCCCCTCCCGCACCAGGCGTACCCCGACGACGATCGAGGCGTCCTTCTTGCGGCGCACGGCCATCGCGGCGTGGTCGTGCATCTCGATGACCTGGGAGGCGGGGACGATCTGGAGGGGCAGGCCGGCGGTATCGTGGCGGCTCAGTTCGGCCTGGATGACCTCCTCGCGGCCGGCCAGGAGAATCTCGGCGTCGGGGTAGGCCCGGGCAGCCGCAACCGCGCCGGCCACGGGCACGGCCGGCGCGTGGTCCCCGCCCATCGCGTCAAGAACGATTCGCATACCGCTCTCCTTAACCTGGGCGCCTCGCCGACCGCTCAGGCCCGATAGCCGTAGGTCTGCGTGCAGATCGCCCGGAACTCCAGAGGGCGGTCGGTCTCGATGCGCAGTTCGTAGACCTGCTCGCGCAGTTCGGCTTCGACGCTGGCGATTCCATCGGTCGTCTCGTCCTCGGCCACCGCTTCGCCCTTGAGCGGGTCAAAGAGTACCAACCGGTAGGGGACGGAGCGGTCCTTGCCCTCGACGACCAGGGAGTAGGCCCATTGAGACAGGGTCGGCACGGGGGGCTCGACCTGGGCAGTGTAGGGGGCCTGCCCTTCAAAGGTCTCCTGGAGCGAGTCTAATTTCAGGCTTCCATCCGGCGGAACCATGCGACCCTCCTTAGTGATACCAGGAACCTGCCACTGCCCCCAGTGTACCACGTCGTGCGGTTGGCGTCAAGTTGGCCCGGAAGGGGGCACGGCGATACCAAAGTCGCGTCGGTGTGGCACGAATGGCCAGGGCCCGGCTGCAGGCACGTGACGCGCGCGTGCGCTGGCGCCTTGTCGG
>FWPU01002077.1_pt1 | contig 57172 bp, 61 predicted proteins | sample 2228361 | NCBI WGS metagenome assembly FWPU01 (sample SAMEA103939777, study PRJEB20133) | metagenome | reverse complement strand
GAAAAGCTATCCTTTGCACAGTTCTGTCCCCTCATGGGGATCAACGAAGAGGAACTCGTCTTTATCTAAAAATTCTAGTTATAGTTACTTAATGGCTTAGTATAACCCGTCACCATTACGTAATTTCATGGTCGGCCAGAGGAGAGCAGGGCAGGTAAGCTAAGTCCACCCCTCCTCTGGCTCAACAGGATACGATTGGGGATACTCTTTTCTGACGAGTCTGGTCAAGCTGATCAATTTTCCGGCAATTTGCTCCAGAGGTAAGATACTCTCCACGGCTCCCAACCGTACCGCTTCTCCTGGCATCCCCCAAACCACACTGGTTTTCTCATCCTGCGCGATTGTAGGAGACCCTGCTTCACGCATCTCCTTTAAGCCCTGTGCCCCGTCAGTACCCATACCGGTGAGGAGGACACCGATAGCATTCGGCCCAGCATTCTGCGCGACGGAACGGAACATAACATCTACCGAGGGACGATGCCGATGCACAGGGGGACCATCGTGTAACTGGCAGACATACCGAGCACCATTCCGCACAACAAGCAGGTGACGATTCCCAGGAGCGATATAGACATGGCCAGGGAGAATTTGTTGATGATCTTGAGCTTCAAAAACTGTCATGGCTGAAAGACTATCCATCCGCCGGGCAAAGGAACCGGTAAAGGCTTCTGGCATATGCTGGGTGATCACCATAGCCGGAGCATCAGCAGGCATGCGCAGCAAGATTTCTTTGATCGCTTCGGTGCCACCGGTAGAGGCGCCGAGAGCAATAAGACGCTCGGTGGTTCGGAAATAGGTCTTCCCATTGTGTTTAGCCAATACCGCATCGGGGGTGAATTTAGGTTGCCTGTCCAGAAGAGGAGAGGAACGCTGTTCTAAAACACGTACCTGGACTTGAGAAGCCATTTTTACTTTCGAAATAATTTCTGCTGCGTAGTCTTGCAGCGTATGCGCCAGATCAATTTTCGGTTTGGAGACAAAATCTACGGCTCCCAGCTCAAGAGCTTGCAAGGTAACCTCTGCTCCTTTTTCGGTTAAAGAAGAGATCATCACCACCGGCATAGGACGCAAGCGCATTAAGTTCCGGAGAAAAGACAGTCCATCCATACGCGGCATTTCCACATCCAAGGTCAATACATCCGGCTGCAGTCTTTTGATCTTTTCTCGAGCAACATAAGGATCAGCCGCTGTTCCCACGACTTCAATGGCTGGATCGGCATTCAGCATTTCTGTCAGGATTTCCCGCACCAACGCCGAATCATCAACAATGAGTACACGGATCTTTTTCATAGCCTCTCTCCGTCGTATCCTTTAAAATAGTTCAATTTCTCCCGCTATCGGTTTGTTTACCAGGTGGTGCAGATAATGCCTCTCTCTCTGCATTACGAGATGGCTTTGAAGCGAGCGTAACTTCTTCATGCGAACTCGACCATTTACTGGAAAATACACTATCTTTCGGGGATATCTATCTCCGACGTCTTCTGCCACTAACTTCAAACCTTCGGTGCGAATATACTCCCGGACAAAGGTAATATTCAGTTGCCCAATGTCTGTCACCCCATTCAGAATCCGTCCTCCCCCAAAAATCTTCACCTCGAGATTTTTGCGTTCCCCTCCCTGTTTCAGGATTGTATTGATCAGAAGTTCCATGGCATAGTTTCCATAACGAGCGGCAGCAGTCAGGTGTTGAGAAGGATAGTTCCTAAGATCCTCTGACCTGCCTACTGGTAACATGAAATGATTTATCCCCGCGATGCCTAAAACTGTGTCTCGAATACAAGCAGCGATGCAGGATCCCAGCACGGTGACGATTATTTCATCGCGTGTAGTTACATAATATTGACCTGGTAAGAGCTGCACAGCCCAAACGTTATACGCTGTATTCCAGTAACGGTGAACGGATTCGAAACTCGAGATTGTCATGCCCTGCTGGAGTGTTACCATCTCAGAACCTTGCTGCATGTTCATTTATCTACATCTGCGATAAATAGTTTTCCCGATTAACTTGAACCGCTGGCTCAGATTGAAGAGGGATTCAGAATGTCCAACAAAAAGATATCCCTGTTGAGTGAGCCGATTAGCAAAACGATCAAAGAGGATCTTTTGGGTAGCCTTATCAAAATAGATCACCACATTCCGACAAAAGATAATGTCAAAAGGTTCTCGCATAGGCCAATCATGCATGAGATTTAGCTGTCGAAAACGGATCAGTTCTTGCAACGCTGGCACCACCCTTACCAGACCCGTTTTCGTCCCTATCCCCTTCTGAAACCAACGCTTCAAACGTTGTGGGGTGATACCATTGAGGCGTTCCATAGGATAGACACCCCTTTTGGCCGTCTCCAGTACATGAGAATCGATATCTGTGGCAAGAATTGTGACCTTCCAGCCATCGGCAAGAGGGAAGGTTTCTTTAAGCACTATGGCAATAGAATACGGCTCTTCACCAGTTGAACACCCTGCTGACCAGATCCACAGACGCCGACTATGAGTCTTTTCATGCCTCAAGGCGGGTAATACGGTTGAGGCCAGATACTCAAAGTGATGGGCTTCCCGGAAGAATGCGGTCAAGTTAGTAGTAATAGCATTGACAAATTGGGTGAGCTCATCAGTATCCCTTTGTTCTAAGAGAGCACAATAGCGGTCGAAACTCTCTAGCTGCAACTGTCGTAACCGTCTGCTCAATCGACTATAAACCATCTCTCTCTTGGCTTCTGACAGAGTAATCCCTGTTTGTTGTTTGACCAGGGTACGGATACGATCAAAATCTCTTTCAGTAAACCGGAACTCGCGGGTTGTGTTCACCACTATGATTCCTCTACAAGCTCTCTCTAACCTGTCTACTTCTGAGTGCTATCGAGAGTAAGGAGCACTCCAAGGTGGTTTTACTTTCTAGCATTCTGGGTCCTTTGCTGGACTCAGAATATCCGCTAGAGAGCGAAGCATCTCGTTTTTGGGGAGAATCTTTATCCTGGAGGAGTAGAATCTATCTTCTTATCGGTAGAAAGCACACGATCTTTAGCTCTACTCTTTTGAGAGAATGACGAGATGCTTCGCATAGTTTATCTCGGAATCACTAAAATTCGCTCCATTCTTCATCTTCATCGGTTGAAGACCGCCCAGTGCGGACCGGCGATCTTCCATTTGTACCAACAGCAGATACTGCCGCGAGGGCCTGCTGTCCTCCTTTGTCCTGATGCTCCTGGGTCTGAGACCTCTTGACAGGTTGTTGTGTATCTTCGGAATGGAGTTTGTGCGATCGAGAGAAGAGGTTTTGTCCATGCTCTTTCTGTTCCGTTATCTTGAAGAACGCCATCAGTTTATTTAATTCTTGTGCCTGGGCATCCATTGACTCGCTGGCCGACGCCATCTCCTCCACTAGGGCTGCATTCTGCTGGGTCACCTCATCCATCTGCATGACCGCTTTGTTTACCTGCTCAATCCCCAGTGCCTGCTCTTGACAGGCGGCTGCAATCTCGGCCACAATATCACTCACCTTCTTCACACTCTGCACGATTTCTTCCAGGGCCTTGCCAGACTCATCCACCAACTTGGTGCCATCGGCCACCTTTTCCACACTGTCACTGATCAAGGTTTTGATCTCCTTCGCTGCATCTGCACTGCGTTGGGCTAGTTTTCGAACTTCTGCAGCGACTACTGCAAAGCCCCGACCCTGTTCACCAGCACGCGCCGCCTCTACAGCCGCATTGAGGGCCAAGAGATTGGTTTGGAAAGCAATACTATCGATCACGCCAATAATATCGGCAATCTTTTTGCTACTGGTATTGATCTCAGCCATGGCACCTACCGCTTTGTTTGCCACATCACCACCCTTCTCAGCCAGTTCCCGTGCCCCCACTGCTAACTGATTGGCTTGTCGAGCATTATCCGCATTCTGCTTCACCGTACTAGTCATCTCCTCAATGCTAGAGGCAGTTTCCTCCAGAGCAGAGGCTTGCTCCTGGGTACGCTGACTCAGATCACTATTCCCCTGAGCCACTTGCGAAGCTGCTGAGCTAATCGTGAAGCTTCCCTCTCGAATATTGGTCACCATCTGTTGCAGATTCTCTTTCATACGAAGAAAGCTTTGTGAAAGGACATCCTGTTCTGATTTGGCGATAATCTGGACCGTCAGATCTCCCTCACTGAGGAGATCAGCTGCCCGAGCAATACCCTTAATGTATTCCATAAGGCTACGGAAGGCATGGGCGAGAAGGCCAATCTCGTCTTTCTGTACAATATCTACTGTCTGGCTGAGATCACCCCGCGCAATATGCTGGGCCGTCTCGGTAATTTTGCCGAGAGGTTTAGAGATAGATCTGGTTACTACTAAAGCAATAACCGCAGAAAGCCCCAGACCGGCACCGAGGAGAATCCATAACAGATAGGTAAGTGTAGCAATAGAGTTCTTTCCCACTTCAAAAGCTGTATCCATGAGCTTCTGCTGACTGTCGATCATTTCGGAGAGAATAGCGTCGATGTCTGCAGCAAGAGGTGCTGCTTTAGTCCCAAGCCAGTGATTGGCCAGATTCCACTCTGCTCTGCTCCGAATCTCAAACATTTGGGGAGGTAATGGAGCAAAGATCCCTCGTGCTTCAGAAAACCGTTTGAATGCCTCTATTTGTGTGGAAGTTAAGAATGATGTCTGCTGACGAAGATCTTCGAATCGTTTTGTGTTTTTCGCCCACAAAGTCTCAAAGTTGGTGCGGAAAGTCTCCTCCCCGGTCAGCAGATAGGCACGAATATTAGCCAACCCCAGTCCCAGCGTACCCCGGACATCTGCCATCATCCCTAACAGCGCCTTCCGTTCAGGTGTTGCCTCTAGAGTTTGTTCTTCATCAATCATGGCGGTGATCTCTTTGCTCATGATAGTGGCCTGTGGGGTGGCCTGCTCTAAGAGAATCTTTTGGGCAGGAAGATTTTCTGGAGTACCTGAGATCTGCTCGATCTCATCTTGGACCGTACGCAACTTGGCAAAGAGCTCCTTGATTTTGACCAGTTTTTCCTTATTAGTGGTCTCCGTCCAGTGCTGAGACAAGACTGTCATACGTTCTAATGCTGAGTTGATCCTCTCATTCCACACATGGGCTCGGTTGGTTTTGAACTGCTCTTTCCCCAGCAGCATATAGCCTCTGAGATTTGCCAGAGAGGCGTTGAGACCATTTTGAAGCTCGACACTGAGCTTTGCTGTTGGGGCATGCACCTCAATGGCTAGGCCTGATTTTTCCTCCACTTTCTTGACATAGGTCATAGTGATCAGTATGGTAGCGGCCAGAATAAAGCACACCAGACTGAAACCGGTAAAGAGTTTGAAGCTGATTTTCATGTTCTGAAAGATGTTCATCGGTTTCTCCTTTCCGAAAGATTAGTTCCCCTCACATGGTTAGAAAACTTCTATTTCAATAGACTTGGGCAAAGCCCAAGAGTTCTCTAGTATGCACTAGGTTATGTTATCGAAAATGGCCAGTTCACCAGAATTAAGCAGATGATCTGTATCGAGGAGAATAACCATTTTCCCATCCACCGTTGCTAATCCCTTAACAAACGCGGTATCAATGACACTCCCAAACTCTGGAGGAGGTTTCAATTGCTCACCGGTTACGTTATACACATCAGACATGGCATCCACTACTATGCCCATAATCCGGTCACGATGCTCACTCACCACTTTGAGGACAATGACCACGGTCGTTGGTCCATAGGGAAGTTTCTCCAGGCCAAAACGTTCACGGAGATCGATTATAGGCACAATAGTCCCTCGAAGATTAATCACTCCTTTAATATAGATTGGGGTGTTAGGGATAGGGGTAACTGTATCCCATCCCTTAATTTCCTGCACCCGGAGAATATCAATTCCATATTCTTCGCCAGCCAGAATAAAAGTGAGATATTGATCTGCTCCAGTGCCTACGGCTATAGTGGCTTCGGCTTCTAATAACTGTGCGGTGTTCATCAGGTATCTCCTTTTTCTTCACGACTTACCTGCGGTTCATTCAAACTTCTTCTCACCTATGGGCAAGATAGACTTTTGATTCCCAAAATAAGCGAACCATAGGGACTTAATTGTGGTTAAAAATATTCTTGATCCGTTGAACTAGAGCCACTACTCCGGCAATATCCAGAATAAGTGCAACTCTTCCGTCACCCAAAATAGTTGCTCCAGACACACCTTCCACTCTCTTGAAATTCGTTTCGAGACTTTTGATCACGACCTGTTGTTGACCAAGGAGTTCGTCTACCACCAATCCTACTCTTTTTCCATTTCCTTCCACGACCACCAGCAAGCTATTACGCAAATCTCGCCTGTCAGCTATATGGTTGATAATTTGAGAGAGTCTGATAATCGGAATGTGGTGGTCACGGAGTTTATAGAGCTCGATCTGACCAGCGATCCGGTTGATCTGTTTCGGCTCGATTTGGAGAGACTCAATAATGGATACTAGAGGGATAATATAGACTTCCTCACCAACACGGACTAGCTGCCCGTCGAGAATAGCTAAGGTCAGGGGAAGGCGGATAGTAAAGGTCGTGCCCTGTCCTTCTATTGAGTGTAATTCGACGGTTCCCCCCAGTTCTATAATATTGCGCCGTACGATATCCATGCCCACTCCCCGGCCAGAAACATCACTGACCACCTCCGCAGTAGAGAAGCCAGGGTGGAAAATCAATTCATGGATCTGCTCATCTGAGAGAGTGTCCTCTGCTTTGATTAATCTTTTCTCTTGGGCTTTACGCAGTATTTTTTGCTTAGGGAGGCCAGCACCATCATCATGAATTTCAATAACAATATTTCCACCTTGATGATAAGCGTTAAGATGCAAATGCCCAGTTTCTGGCTTGCCCACAGCCTTTCTTGCTGCTGGAGACTCAATCCCATGGTCGAGAGCATTCCGCACCAGGTGGATCAGCGGATCACCGATCTTCTCCAGCACTGTTTTGTCTAATTCTGTGTGTTCACCGGACATAGTCAGTTCTACCTGTTTTCCTAATTTTTGACTGAGATCATGGACTAAACGGGGCAGGCGGTTAAAGGCAAAGCTGATAGGAAGCATACGAATCCGCATAACACTTTCCTGCAGCTCTCGCGTATTCATCTCCAACTGGTCTAAGCCATCCCGCAGTTTTCCCAACAGAGTAAGGTCAAAATTTTCTCCTATTTGACACAGCATGGCCTGAGTGATGACCAGTTCTCCCACCATATTGATAATGGCATCGATTTTATCGATGCTGACCCGGATGGAAGTGGCTTCCGAGGCGGCGGTGTTTGCACGGCGATCCACTCCGGAACGGCGATCTACTCCAGAGCGACGCTCCACACTAGTGTAGTGTGTACTCTTTATCTGGTGCTCTTCAGTAGTCTGATGCTGGTCAGAAATTCTTTCTGCTGCTGGAGTAGACTGCTGGATTGGAGTAGCCTCAGTGCTTATAGCTGCACTCTGTGGCTCCACTAAAGGGGTGATCTGGAATGCACAATCCCCTTCGACCCATTCAAAGATTTCGTATACCTGGGCTTGCGATACTTCCCCTTCTAGGGTCAGTTCCCAACTCAGGTAACACGTCTCCGGATCCAGATCGGCAAAAGCGGGCAGATGAGACGTATCTACCTGTACAGTCAAATTCCCCAGCGCTTCCAGCTCTTGAAACATACGTACCGGATCATTGGCGGTACGTAACAGGTGCGGATAGGGACGAAAGGTAATATGCCAGCCAGTTGGTGCTCCCTTGTTTGCAGAAGTGGAATCAAAAACTGAGGAAGCACTTGCTTCTGCTGATTGCTCCTTGTGATGCAACAGCTCTTCGAGTTGATGTTGGAGATAAACCACACGTTGCTGATCTAAATCTGTCGTGTCACGAGCAGCGGTGAGCATCTCCCGCAGACAATCTACTGATTGCAATAATAGATCGACCACTTTCTGAGTGACTGGCCGTCGGCCATCGCGCATTTCATCCAAGAGGGTTTCCATAACATGAGTAAAAGCAGCAATGGCATGAAACCCGAAGGTACCACTACCCCCTTTAATGGAATGCGCCGCCCGAAAGATCGTATTGATTACCTCTCTATCTGCTGCACCGATATCCAAATGCAGCAGGTTAGACTCCATACTATCCAGTCCTTCAAAGCTCTCTTCAAAAAAGGTCTGCTGAAATTGTGCTATATTGATAGACATCTTCTCTTACCCCATTACTCTTTGGATAGTAGCGAGCAACTGATCCGGATTAAACGGTTTCACAATCCATCCTGTCGCCCCAGCGGCTTTCCCTTCTTGTTTCTTCTGAGCTCCCGATTCCGTAGTGAGCATCAGGATAGGAATAAACTTGTAATCAGGAAGGGAGCGCAGAGCCTGGACCAAGGCAATCCCATCCATGCGGGGCATGTTAATATCGGTCAGCACTAGCTGGACCTTTCTCGATCGAGCGATGTGTAATGCTTCCTCTCCATCAGCTGCTTCGATGACCTCATATCCGGCACTTTTCAAGGTAAACGTGACCATTTGACGCATGGATGCTGAATCATCTACCGCTAAAATACTAGCCATTCTTTCCCCCTCTCCTCTATATTGAAGTCCATGTGCTTGTGACTACGCCGCAAGTATATAATGCAAGGCGGATCATACGGATAACCCTAAATGTCCCCCCAAATCCAAGAGTTGAGCTGCTTTCTGCAAAGCTGGTGATGGATGCTGCCATCGCACATCTATCCCTCGTATCTTGGCTTCTCGAACAAAGGCATGTAATACCTGCAAAGCAGCTGTATCAGCACGTTGTACTTGTGCAGCATCGATTACAACGCCGTGTTGAGTTTCCAGAGCCTGATACAACTGATTGTAAAGCTCCTGGATTATAGAAATATCAAGAGACTCCTGACAAGAGATAACTAAGGTATCTTTGTGTGTGTTTTGATCGTGACTCATGAGGTGGTTCCTTCTCTCTTTTCCTCATCCCTATAATTTTCTCCCTATACCATAAGCTCACAAGGAACGGGACTTTCCTTATTCGTAGTTCTCTTCACTTATCGGTATAAGCCTAAGAAACTTTACACATAATCTTTGGATAAGTAAGGTCTCCTCAATGGGCTCGGCCCACCCTCTATGCCGATGGCGTTGAAGAAGGCAAGAAATTTTGTCCTAGTCCCTAGAGGGACAAAACCTGTTTTGTACAGGACAATGGGTTGGGTTTTGTTATGGCGTATGTCGGTGAACTATGGAGAACCTTTCCACGATTGTATAGTAAACTCGCTCGCTTCGCGAGCTCGCCTTCGCGGGCGGGGCATTTACCCCGCCCTTGACCAAGGGGATGCTACACATCTCCTTGGAACCCCAGTAATAGGATCCCCACCGCAAGCAGCGGGGTATAATAATTTAGCGAGAAGGAGTTTGAAGAGGATAGAGATTGAATCAGCCACAGCCCAGCGTATCATGCACCGCCATAATGGTTAGGTCTGGGTAGAAGGGAAAGTAAGGTGGGCTCAGCCCACCCTACATGCTGACCAGGGTACCATTACACTCTAGATCTGTATCGGTAAATCTGGATTCCCCTCGATAGCTCTCTGTGCAGGAATTCTCTGTAAAAATGGCGATCCCCTTCTTTATCTATGGCTTTAGGATGCTTCCAGGAGACGGATAAGGAAGACTACTTGTACAAGAAGTAGAGGCTTATGACCTGCTCCGCACGTAAATCCCTGTTTGTGTCCTCCAGGAGACTCACCCTATGCCAGAAAACTCTCTCGATTATGCACGAGGCACTCTGAGTCACGAAATCTACTTTCTTATCGGTAAGCTGCAGAAAAACTTTAGCTCAATGAGGTTATTTCGTTTCTCTCTATCACCTTTGGCTCAGTCCAGCCTCTTTATCTTCTGAGAGACAACCGCATATACGCGTATAAGGGAAGGTCCTCTTTGAAACCCTATTATCCGGAGAGGAAAGTCATGTGTAACTACTTCTGCCATGTCTCCTGAAAAAAGCGTAACCAGTTTCCGTACATGATCGCTTCCACATCCGCCTCACTATAGCCCCGCTTGCGTAAGAGGTCAGCAATTTTCTGAAGATCGGCAATGGTATCTAAATCATGAGGACATTGCTCAGTCCCATATCCTCCATCCAGATCACTGCCGATACCAGCATGGCGGGCATTGCCAGCTAATTGGCATATATGGTCGATATGATCAGCCACTGCTTCCAGGCTCACCACCGAGCTGGGGGTTTGTCCTTTGATCCAACCTGGATAGAGCATCCAGGCGTCCAGGGCTACTCCAATGACTCCACCGCGCTCGATGATCGCTCGTAACTGGTCATCGCTGAACTGGCGATCGCCTGGTACAAGGGCTCGACAGTTGTTATGACTGGCTAAAACCGGACCTGGAAAGATCTCCAACGCCTCCCAAAAAGTCTGATCTGCTAAATGGGTGAGATCCAGAATCATCCCAACCTTCTCCATGCCCTGTAGTAGAGATTTGCCTAATCCGGTTAGTCCCCCCTCCGTCTCTGTGCCATGGGCATAGGCGCTAACTCCATAATGCGAGAGACTGATTACCCGCAGTCCATCCTCCCACCAGGAGTCGACCTGTTCTGGCCAGACAATCGGGTCGGCTCCTTCCATTTGGCCTAACCTCCCCGAAGTCGTTCGCCTAAGCAGAGATCCTTCGCTTTGTTCAGAGTAACCGAAAGCAAAGCTACCTTTGTCAGGTTAAGGTGTCTCTTTGCTCCTTTACCATTACACCTCTTTACCAGCTATTCCACTCAGAGAGCCCCTTATGCATCCCTTCTTTTGGGGAAATTGTCAGGCAACTTCTTCCGGGAAAGACCTTTCTACCTCTTTTCCTTTGACTTGGTATCCAATCATTTGTATCATGTCCCCCGATATGGATCAACTCGAACCTTCTAGCTCGTTAACTTACAAGGGTATAAGATAAGAAGATAGCGGGAATAAAGGAGTCAAGACATGGATGCTACTGATCTTTGTTATTTGTCTGCCCTGGAATTGCGTACACTCTATCAAAAACGGAAATTGTCTCCGGTAGAAGTCACCGAAGCCATTCTCAACCGTATTGATCGATTGAACTCGAGTCTCAATGCTTTTATGACTGTGACACCGGAACTTGCTCTCAAACAGGCCCATGCTGCGGAACAGGCCTATGGGAAAAAGGAGACTCCCCCTCTTTTGGCCGGTATTCCCACCTCAATCAAAGATCTCACAGCCACAAAAGGGATTCGTACCACACGAGGATCGCTTCGCTATAAAGATTGGGTACCAGATTTCGATCCGCCGATTGTGGAGCGATTGTATGCTGCTGGCATAGTGCTGCTGGGGAAGACCAACACTCCAGAGTTTGGCTGGAAAGGAGATTCTGGAAATCGTATTATCGGGCCGACACACAATCCATGGAAACATGGTCAAACTGCAGGAGGATCGAGTGGAGGAGCCGCCGCTGCCGTCGCTGCAGGTATGGGCCCATTGGCTCAAGGGAGTGATGGGGCGGGTTCGATTCGGATTCCGGCCTCTTTTTGTGGTATCTACGGTTTGAAACCCTCCTGGGGACTGGTTCCCCAATATCCGGCCAGTGCCCTGGAGTTACTCTCGCATATTGGTCCCATGACCCGTACGGTACGTGATGCTGCGCTTATGCTTACCGTGATGGCTGGTGCAGATCCACGGGATCGGCTCTCTTTGCCCATTGCCATGGATTATGTCACGGCAATGGAAGGGAGTATCACCGGTCTCCGCGTCGCCTGGTCACCTGATTTGGGCTATGCCCCTATTGATCCAGAAGTCAAAGACATTGCCGCATCCGCTGCTGCACGCTTTAGTGAGTTAGGGTGTCATGTCGAGGAAGTGAATCCTGGGATTCCCGATCCCTGGGAGAGCATTGTGCATATTCTCTGGTCCTCTGCCTTTGCTGGTGTGCATTTACAGGATTTTGATGACGTCCGGGACCTGATCGATCCTGGTCTGGTTCAGGTCATTGAACAGGGCCAGCAATTTACCGCCGCCCAATTCGCTGCAGCAAATGCCAAGCGGAATGATTATTATCATAGCTGGCGTATCTTTATGCAACACTATGATTTGCTGCTGACGCCTACCCTCCCCATCACCGCCTTTCGAGCGGGCGATGATCATCCAGGTCAGATTGCTGGTCAACCGACTACCTATCTTGGCTGGACAGCCTTTACCTATCCGTTTGATATCACTGGACAACCAGCCGCGACCGTTCCCTGTGGTTTTGCCAGCAATGGCTTGCCAGTCGGACTCCATATTGTCGGACGGTGGCGGGATGACGTGACGGTACTCCGGGCTTCAGCGGCTTTTGAGGAACTCGCTCCCTGGATAGAAAAACGGCCACCGGTGGGCTAATAAAAAGGGATATGAGAAGGAAGAACACTGTTGCGGACAGTAATGTCCCTCGGGGTGTAGCGAAGAGTCTGTAGTCAGGATTCTTCGCTCCTTGCCGTTGCTCCTTGCCGTTCGCTCGTTTTTCCTGCACTCAGGCTATTTGTCTTACCTTCCGTGGCGCTGCGATCCAGACACATATACATCCGAGCAAAACTCCTAGCAGAGAAACCGTAAACGGGATGGTATAGCTATGATACAGGTCAAAAAGATAGCCCCCGAACCAGGGACCAAAGATATGCCCCAAAGCGATTCCAAAGGCCAGGATACCATAGATGGCTCCAAAATGCTTCCCCTGGAAAATATCGGCAGCGATAGCCGGAAGGGCTTGGCGAGAACCCAGACCAAACAGTAAGGCATACAGGTAAATCAGCCAGGGCTGAGAGGCATCTTTGATCATCAACAACACAAGGATAGAGACCAGGGCAATGAGAGTTTGGATGGTGTAACTCGTCTCTCGCCCCATCTGATCAGAAAGCGTTCCAAAGAGGATAGCACTCGCCGAGGTAATCGCCCCAATCAGACCAAAGATCGAGGCAGCAAAGAGTTTACTGTAACCTACATCCACCAGAAAAGCGACCTGATGAACCGTCACAATGGTCGTAAAATTCCCAAAGAGAAAAGCACCAAAAAGCATCCAGAAGCGATAGGTCCGGATAGCTTTTCCAGGAGTCCACTCTTCGGCAGCCCAAATCGCATCGACAATTGCCACCTCCTTTTTCTTTTTCGGAGGAGTAACAGGCACTCCCCTCGTTTCTTGCGGAGCTATACCGTCAGGATACAGACCAAGCTCGGAAGGGTGCAGACGCTGAAATTTTAATATAAGAGGAATGAGGAGAAAAACCAGCCCAGCAAAAACCAGGTAAGCTACACGCCAGCCAAAGGAAGAGATCAGAAGCTGCATCAGGGGTGATAAAAGAAACATTCCCATCCCGGGACCAGCCGAGGCAATCCCCATCGCTGTTCCCCGGTAGCGGACAAACCAGTTGGCCAGAATGGCGGAATTAGGCCCCATAGAAAATACACTCCGCCCCAGAGCCATGATGATCCCGAAACAGAGGTAGAATTGCCAGATGGTGTCAATACGACTGGTGGCAATAAATCCGAGTGCAAGAATAGCTGCACCGATAGGGAAGATCGTTCGCGGCCCAAAGCGATCCACCAACGCTCCTCCAAGAGGAACACAGAAGGCGGAGACAATCGAATGGATAGAGAAGGCCGCTCCTAAAGCAGCTCGACTCCACTGAAATTCATCCAACATAGCTACAAAGAAGATCGAAAACGAAGACCGAGAGCCATAAGAAATGGTTAAGGTCAATAGACATACCCCAACCACGATCCACCCGTAGAAGATCACCAGTAGTCTCCTTTTCCTGCGCGGTCTGATGAAGGCAGCATACTGCTGCGCCTACGCACGGACAACAGCAGCGTCATAATAAGGAGGCATTATCCTTTTCTTCCATACACCACAGGGAAAATAAGGCCTCAATATGGCCGATTGATGTAGCAAAAAAATCTTTCCTTGTCAATGGAAGTCAATGGAAGGAATATTTCAGCAAAGAGCTTGACAATTCCTTCCCGCTTATTCTACACTGCCTCTACGCTGACAAAGGGAAAAAGGTCATGGAGGAGAGGGGAAGGGTTTTACTAGGAAGAACTGCGGCACCGAGTTCCCTTGTTCCCCCTTAAGACAGGTCTCTGCATAACCTGGCCGGAGGTTTGGAGGTGGGTTTCTTTTCTCAGAAAGGAGGGAAGATATGCGTCGGATATTTTGGTTAGCGGTACTCTTGGGATTTTGGATGATAGGCTCAGGGCTGGCTCCATCGGAAAGTCCTGCTGCAGATGTAATAAAGATCGGGGTTTTGACACCACTCTCTCCTCCTGGCGATTATGGCGGGGGACAACTGATTGTGCGAGGAGCCAAACTGGGAGCAGAATATGTAAATTCAAAAGGAGGAGTGCTAGGAGGCAAAAAGATCGAACTGGTTATTGAGGACGATGCTGGTACCCCAGAAAAAGGGGTTGCCGGTTACCGAAAACTGGTGACTCAGGATGAAGTGGTAGCAGTCATTGGTCAGTATCATAGCTCGGTGATGAATGCGGTGAATGATCTGGCTGAACAATTTGGTGTTCCGGTTTTCAGCACTCAGGCCTCGGCGCGTATCCTGACCGAGGAACACTTTGTTACCACCTTTCGCACCCATGCTATCGATCCAGACCGTGTTCGAGTCTGGCTCAATTTTATCCAGGAGATGGGCTATCAGCGGATTGCCCTGCTTGCGGAAAACACAGACTATGGGATTGGGCTCATCGAGGAGACCAAAAATCTGGCCCCTCAACAGGGATTAAGTCTTGAACTGAAATCGATCGTATTTGATCGCGGGACAGTCGATTTTACACCGCAACTGCTGGAGGTAAAAGCCTGGAAACCGGATTTGCTCATCAACATCGGTGTGGGCAATGCTGCCTACCTGATTATCAAACAATCGGCGGATATTGGTCTGTTTCCGGCTACGCCGATGCTGGTATCCTATGATGCGCCGGTGCGCCCAGAATACTGGGAAAATGTAGGAGAAAAGGGAAATTATTTGCTGTATATCTCCTATTACCACCCTAAGATGCGTATCACCGATCTCGGGGAATGGTTCAAGAAAGCCTATGAAGCCCAGTACAAAGAACCACCGGTGTACAGCGCTTTTAATGGCTTTGGACAGATAAATATTCTGGCAGAGGCTTTAGAACTGGCTCAGTCTACCAAACCGGCTGATCTGATTGCCGCACTGGAAAAGGGCAAATTCACCAGTTGGAATGGTACAGGAACTTTTGCCAGAGGAGAGGGTCCTTACTGGCATCAATGGTCTCCTCCGCTCCTGATTCTGCAATATACCCAACCCAATCAGCCTTATGAGCAAGCAACCATTCTCTATCCACCGGAGATGAAGACGGGTGATTATACGGCTCCAAAACCATAGTGCCTGTTGAAAACGTTGATACCTTTTCTCATTACTCATAGCGAATAAACCTCAGCATGTCATGCTGAGTCTTTCGCTTCGTTCAAGGGGGACGAGATGACTGCCCTACGCTGCGCTTTGGGATAAACTGTGCGAAGAATCTCGTTTTGAGCTTGCCCTGTGCACTTGACAGGCGAGATTCTTCGTCACTCCTCTCCTCAGAATGACCTAATAAGGTAAAGTCACGTTGTCCGAATAGGAAGCCACGAATAATGGACTCTCTTCTCCTTTCTCAGTATCTCTTTTCCGGTTTGGTGATCGGGGTGATTTATGCCTTGATGGCGGTGGGAATCACCTTTATTTACAGCATTATGAAGATGATCAACTGGTCGATGGGGGAGTTTTATATGATTGGCAGTTATGTGCAATATCTGCTGATCATGTATTTCCTAGGAAAACAGTATTGGTATATCGGTATCCCCCTCTCTATGCTGATCGTGTTCGTACTCGGAATGGGGGTCCAACGCTTTCTTCTGACCCCCATGTATATCGGAGGGGTGGAACGACGGGATGAATATGCCACCATTGTTACCATTGGCTTGATGGTTCTCTTTCGGAATCTTGCCGTGGTACTAGCCGGTCCCTATCAGTATTCTCCTCCTGATTATTTTCCTCCTACCTATATCGGCACCCTGCCGGTAAGTGGAAACCGTTTTGTCGCTCTTGTAGGAACCCTGTTTATCCTCTGCATATTTTATATCGTAATTAAAAAAACCTGGATCGGGAGAGCGTTACGAGGAGCAGCGCAGAACCGGATAGGTATCCAGACAGCTGGCATCAATGTTCAACGGCTCGATCAGATCGCCTTTGGAACAGGAGTCGCTCTGGCTGCATCGGCAGGAGCCCTGCTCGCTCCGGTGTTTCTGGTCTATCCAGAAAATGGGGCTATCTCTACTATGAAAGGCTTTGAGATCATCGTTATCGGTGGTTTAGGCTCAATTCCAGGCAGCTTGATCGGTGGACTCCTCCTTGGCATGATCGAAAGCCTGGGCTCCGTATTTCTCTCCCCTTCCTTTCGGGATGTATATGGGTTTTTGCTGCTCATCATCCTCCTGGTAGTACGTCCAACCGGATTGTTCGGAGAACAAGAACGGATCGCTTAGTTCCAAAGGGGAGAAAAGTGCTGGCAGGATGAGAATAATCTGGGGTGGAAAGACAAGTGATATACTTCAGGCCCGATTACCTGGGGTTAGAGGGAGAATACTATAGAGGAGGAAAGTGCTATGCCTATGCGTTTACGTCCACTTAAACTCGGAGAATCCACAGATGCTACTGTCAATAGCATCCTCCAATTTTCGCAGAATGGCTTTGGGGATACGGCTATGTTTGGGCTGATTGCCCGGCGCCCCGAATTACTCAAGCGTATTGCAGCAGTTTTCGAATACCTGTTTGGGGGTGGGGGTATTGTCGAACCCTATCTCCTGGAGATGATGCGGATTCGCACCGGACACCTGAATGCATGCACCTATTGAGCCACGGTACGACTCGCTCCGGTGAGCGAGCAGGTACAGCCCAAAGAGCCCGCGATTGGGGTACAGGATATCAGCCGCATGACCAAAGCAGAAGCCATTGCCGCTCTGGCTCACAAACTCGATACCCAGACCCTCACACTGCGGGAAGCAGCCGCTATTCGTCTGATCGATTGTATGGTGACAGATCCCCACACGGTAACCGATACCTTCTTCCGTGAACTCCAGCAGCACTTCACCGAGGAGGAGCTGATTGAACTCGTGTTTGCGGGTGCCTTGTTTATCTGGGGAAACCATTTCAACATCACCATGCGCGTGGATACGGATGCTGAGAGTGCTTATCCGCACAACCTGTCCTATGCAGAGGCTGAGAGAACCTGAGACGCTGTTTTTCTACACAGACGGCCAGAGGGTTGCGACAGAGTCGTGTACCACTGGCTGTTTGTGCATCATATCTCACTGTCGAAGACTGAAGCCAGATGCAAGCAGCAGGTAGCTCCAAAACAACAGAACGACGCCTCCTCTCCCTGAAAACCAATCGAAAAGCCTCAACCTAAACCCGTTGATCTACTCCCTTGTCAATCATGTCTCTGAGAGGTTTTGCAGAAAGCCCAGAGGCTATCAGAGCATGTACTTCGCCGTGAGGAGTTCGGGAAGGGTAGTAATTATCTGCAGGAGAGGAGGAACTTTGTCTGGAACCGCTTGCCCCTTGCGATTTACCCATACCGGTGTTAAGCCTACCGCTGCCGCACCAACTACATCGGCCTGCCAGCTATCTCCGACAAAGAGCCCCTCTGCAGGGCGGATGTCTAATTTCTCTACTACCTGCAGAAACACTTCCGGCTTGGGTTTCCGCCACCCCAAATCTGCAGAGATGGCTATGATTTCAAAAAATTCTTCCAGTCCATAGTCTTGAAGCAGTCTTCGCGCTGTGGGTGTATGATCAAAGTTGGAGAGAATACCCAGGGTGTATCCTGCCTCTCGAAGCTGTGCCAGCACTGGTCTGTGCTGATCCGGACACTCGGTTGCTCCAGCCAGGGTCTGCATATGCGCGAGCATGATTGCTTGCCGTTGGTGAGCGGTTTCTTCCCCATCCGGAATCCCTAATCGCACAAAGAGACGCCGGAACCGTTCCTCAGAGAGGATTTCGCGGAGTGTTTCTTCTTTCTCCCGAGTAATTTCCTGCGAGACTTCTTGCAGGGCTTCCTGATAGCGTACAAAAGATATAGGAGAATAGTAGTGCTGGAAGACCTGAAAACTCTTCATCGCCGTGGAACGGATAGTCTGTCCATTCCAGGTAAAAGTGGGAATCTTTTCGGTATTAAACAACACCAGTGTATCGAAGAGATCAAAAATAATAGCGCGATAGTTTCTAGTTTTTCGGAACATCTTCCTTCCCTGTAATGAGTTGCACAATACGAGCAATATTCGAAGCATAATCGGTAATAATAAGGGCATTGGTGGGAGGATAGGCTACAATATGACCTTTAGGAGAGACCAGCGAAGATAAAGTTGCTGCCAGGTCTTGTGCCCGTGCATAGCGAAGGGAAATCACCCTTGTGATAACTCTGTCGGAAGGAGCGGGACTATCCAGCCCCGCAGTGGAGCGCAGGGAGGTCTCTTCCTCTTTGCCTTCTTCCATTCGCCGCACTTCAATACCTTTGGTCTTTGCCTCGGCAGTCGGCACAATCTTCACCACATTCCCGGCCGAAACGGTTGTATAGCCTTGCATCTCCAGAATAGACTGAAAAAGGGGCCAGAGTTCTGCTTTGGGAATTTTCTTGGGGGTAATGATGGTGACCTTACCCTTTACCCTGTTTGGATCAAAGAGGATCACCCGGCCAGTGGTCTCACTCATGTATTTGATCAGCGTGACCAAATCGACTCCATCAAGATCAAGTGTGACAAACTCCTCCGGCTGCCCAGCAAAGCCCAGGGCATTCATGAAGATTGTCAGAAGTATGATCAGAATAGATGCTGTTGTATACTTTTTCATCATACACCTCAGGCTGGGGAATTTTCTACTACTGGTATACTGATGTCATTCTGAGTGACCAAAGGGAGCGAAGAATCTCGTTTTTGGGCAGCGATGGATGATAAACAGGTGAACTGCTTCGTCGCTTTGTTCCTCAGAAGGTCAGAAGGAATCGAGTCACTTTTTTACCTTCTTCAAGGCCGCTTGAGCAGCAGACAACCGAGCAATAGGGACCCGGAAGGGTGAACAACTTACATAGTTGAGACCAACTCTGTGGAAAAATTGGACTGACCGTGGATCCCCCCCATGCTCGCCACATACACCTACTTTGAGAGCAGGACGAGTTGCCCGTCCACGCTCGACTCCGATCTGCACCAGTTGTCCTACACCATCCAGATCAATAGTTTGGAACGGATCATCTGCCAGAAGCCCTCGTTGCACATAGCCGGGTAAGAAACGGGAAGAATCGTCACGACTCAAGCCAAGAGCAGTTTGGGTAAGATCATTGGTCCCAAAGGAGAAAAACTCCGCTGCTTCCGCAATCTCACCAGCCGTTAGAGCAGCACGCGGCAGCTCAATCATGGTTCCCACACTATACTCGACCTGTAGTCCGTACTGAGTAAAGACTTCGGTAGCCACACGCCGCACAATAGCCTCCTGTTGTTTTAATTCGGAGACAAACGCTACCAGCGGGATCATAACCTCCGGGAACACGGTAATTCCCTTGTCTTTGCAGCGGACTGCTGCGGTGAAGATCGCTCGCGTTTGCATCTCGGTCACCTCTGGATAAATTACTCCTAAACGGCAGCCCCGATGACCAAGCATAGGATTCGTTTCCGCCAACCGTTCGATATGTGCGAGAATCGCCTCCTTTTCGTTGATCTGTCGGAGCAAGGTATCAATTTCTTCCAGTCTTTTCGCTTCACGCAGTTGGAGCTTCAGATCGGTGATACTGAGCACAGTCTCTTCATGGCGGGGGAGGAATTCATTCAGCGGAGGATCAAGCAGACGGATCGTAACCGGAAATCCATCCATAGCGGTGAAAATCTCTTCAAAATCTTGCGTTTGCAGCGGAGCAAGCTTGGCCAGAGCTTCAGCACGGGCGACTGCATTTGGAGCCATGATCATCTCACGCATGATTTCAATACGTTCCTCATCAAAAAACATATGCTCGGTACGGCACAACCCAATTCCTTCCGCTCCCAAACGACGGGCTATCTGGGCATCAGCAGGCGTATCGGCATTCGCCCGCACCTGCAGTGCACGGAATTCATCCGCCCAGGTCATGATGGTATCGTAGTATTGATCGAGTTCAGGCTGAATGGTGGGTAATTGGCCGAGTAGCACCTGACCACTGTTACCATCTACAGTGATCCAATCCCCGCGCGACACTGTGAAATTATTAGAGGTAAAAAGCTGTTTGGTGTAATCAATTTGGAGATCGCTACACCCGACCACACAGCATTTACCCATGCCGCGAGCGACAACCGCAGCATGGGAGGTCACTCCCCCACGAGCAGTCACGATCGCTTGCGCAGCTACCATCCCATGGAAGTCATCGGGATTGGTTTCATGCCGCACCAGGATCACCTGCTCACCTTCCGCTGTACGTTGTTTGGCCTCATCCGCATGAAAAACCACCTTGCCCACCGCCGCGCCTGGGGAAGCGGGTAGGCCTTCAGCCAGCACAGGAGCCCGGGCAGAGGGATCTACAATAGGATGCAAGAGTTGCTCCAGTTGTTCTGGGGAGATACGCTGGACGGCCTCTTCAGGCGTAATCACTCCCTCGTTTACCAGATCCACGGCAATTCGAAATGCGGCGCGACCCGTCCGTTTCCCACTTCGGGTTTGCAATATCCAGAGTCGTCCTTGCTCAATCGTGAACTCAATATCCTGCATATCCCGGTAGTGTTCCTCAAGCTGGTGCGCAATATCCAGGAGTTGTCGATACGTTTGGGGCATGTCCTTGACCATGTGCTGGATAGGGAAAGGGGTACGGGTTCCGGCAACCACATCTTCGCCCTGGGCATTGGTGAGATATTCTCCATACAGGACATGTTCACCAGTACTCGGATTACGGGTAAAGGCTACACCGGTGCTCGAATCTTCTCCAGCGTTTCCAAAAACCATGGCCTGGACGTTGACTGCCGTACCGATATCATCACTGATACGGTTGAGTCGGCGATAGTCAAGGGCTCGACGGTTCATCCAGGAATCAAAAACTGCCGCAATAGCCAGCCGGAGTTGTTCTTCAGGGTCTTCAGGTACTTCCCGACGCGTCTCTCCAAAAGTCATCTCCTTAAATCGGTCTACAATTGCTTGCAGTTCCGCTACCCGGAGATCAGAGTCCCGTTTCCGTCCTGCTCGCTCTTTTATGGTTTCCAAGGCCTGTTGTAACTTTCCATGTGGTACCCCGAGCACAATCTCGCTGAACATCTGAACAAAACGTCGGTACGCATCCCAGGCAAAACGTTCATCACCCGTTAGCTCTGCTAGTCCCTGTAAAGTCGCGCTATTCAGTCCCAGATTGAGTACCGTATCCATCATCCCCGGCATGCTGATTGGAGCACCGGAACGTACGGAAACCAGTAAAGGAGAGGCCGGATCACCAAATCGTTTGTTGGTTTTCTCTTCCACGACTTTGAGCGCTGCTTTACTCTGCGACCACATCCCTTCGGGGAAGAGTTTGTTATTGGCATAATAGGCTCGGCACGCACTGGTAGTAAGCGTAAAACCGGGAGGAACGGGGAGTCCTACACGAGACATCTCGGCCAGCCCAGCCCCTTTGCCTCCTAACAAATCGACCATACTTTGGTCACCTTCGTCGAAAAGATACACCCACTTATCCATGGCTTCCTCCTGAGAATCAAAATTTTTTAACCTGGAAAGAATATTGCTACAGGCAAGTTACTGGCCGTATTTACCCTCAAAGTCCCTCGCAAGATTGTATCATGCTGCGGTTCGTTCTGAGCAAGAGCGAAGGAACTCATTTACAAAGGCCCTGTTCCCTCTGATGAAATCCTTCACTCCTTGCCTAGTTTATCCCGATGTCGCAAAAATTTTGCGCAAGGCCATAGTGTCTTTCACAAGCTTCTTCACTCCTTCCAGGTACTTAGCCTGACAACTTCATGAGGAACTCTTCTGAAAAAAGGCAAACACTCTTTCCGCAAGAGGCCGAGTAATTCCTTCTACCTCTTCCAGTTCTTCCCGGCTGGCCTCCTGGATCTTTTTTAGACTACCAAAGTGCCGGAGGAGTTGCTGTTTGCGTTTCTCTCCAATTCCCGGAATCTCATCCAGGGGGGAATGCAATATTGAGCGATTCCGCACCTGTTTATGATAGGAAACGGCAAAACGATGTGCTTCGTCTCGTATCTGCTGGAGGAGTAGGATGAGGGGAGAATGGGAAGAAAAGGTAACCGGATTTTTGCGCTCAGGGAGAAAAATGCGTTCTGCAGTGCGTTCCACCACTTTCCCCTGGCTATTACTTCTCACCCGGCTTTTAGCAATACTAATCAGATCAGGTTCTTCGAGACCTAACTCCCAGAGCACAGAAAGTGCAATGTTGAGTTGCCCTTTGCCCCCATCCACCATAATCAAGTCTGGTAAATCATCCTCTTCCAGCGCCCGTCGATACCGTCGCCCTAACACCTCCGTCATCATGGCATAGTCATCAGCCCCCTGCACAGTTTTGATCTTAAAACGCCGGTACCGCTTTTTGTCCGGTTTTCCATCCTGGAAGGTCACCATCGAACCAACGGCATGGGTTCCCAAAATATTGGAGATGTCAAAACACTCGATCCGCCGGGGAAGATTCTTGAGATGGAGTTTTTGTTGAAGTCCAGCGAGTATATCCTCCAGAGATTGCTGTTGATCTCGATCTTTCTGGAAAGCCATACGGGCATTTTTGTTGGCCATCAGTACTAACTGCTGTTTTTCACCCCTCTGCGGAATAGTGATCTCTATCTTTTTGCCTTTCCGTTCAGCAAGCAGTTCTTCCAATACCTCACGATCTTCAATGTCATAGGGGAGGAGAATTTCCTGGGGGATGGTCGAAATTTCGGCATAAGATTGATTTAAGTAGGAGCTCAGAATCTCTGCATCGGGAAGGAGCTGACCACGAAAGGTATCCGTGGCGCTCCCTAACAGCTTCCCCTGCCGGATGACCAGTTTCTGGATAGTCACCCGTTCCCCTTCACGATAGTACCCAAACACATCTTGATCACGGAGCTGGACAGAGGTGACCTTTTGGCGTTCCACGGTCTGTGCAATGGCCTGGATGCGGCGGTAGATCCTTCCTGCTTCTTCAAATCGTAACGCCTCCGAGGCTTCGTGCATCTGCTCTTTTAAGCGCTTGATCAATTCCGTACCACTTCCTCGCAGGAGTAAGGTAACCTGACTCACCAGCTCGTCATACTCTTCCTTTGTGGTGAGACCTTCTACACAGGGACCTACACAGCGATGGATTTGATAATAGAGGCATGGTCGTTTACGATTTTTAAAGACTGTATCGCTACAGGAGCGGATTGGAAAGAGTTTATAGACCGATCGCAGGGTTTCGCGTACAGCATTGCTCGAAGCATAGGGGCCAAAGTAAAGACTTCCATCCTTTTGGGGGCGTCTTACCACGGTGAGTTTGGGCCACTCTTCATGGGGATCGAGACGTAAATGCACATACTCCTTATCATCCCTGAGGTAGATGTTGTACCGTGGACGATGCTCCTTAATTAAATTGTTCTCCAGGATCAACGCTTCCTTTTCGGTATCGGTGATGAGCACATCGATATCCTGTACGGCCGGGATGAGAAACCTGATCTGATACCGACCATCTCCCCCCGCTTTGCGAAAATAAGAACGTACCCGATTCCGTAAGTTCTTAGCTTTCCCAATATACAGAATAGTCCCCTCCGCATTTTTCATCAGGTAGACTCCCGGATGCGAGGGGATCTGGTCAATCTTTTCGTGTAAATTCATCGGGGTAACTCCAGCTCTTTTCCTTCCAGGCGAAAGATACGGTCGCGAATCTCCGCTGCTTTTTCAAAGTCGTATTTATCGGCGGCTGCTTTCATCTCTTTCTTCAAACGTGTAATCAACTTGTTGAGTTCTTCTGTGCTTAGATATACCTCCTCTTCTTCTGCTGCGACCGGAACGGTCACATAATCCGCTTCATAGAGGGCATAGAGACTCTGGCTGATCGTCTTCAGGACACTCGCTGGCGTAATCCCATGGGCTTCGTTGTAGGCTCGCTGAAGTTCTCGACGACGATTCGTTTCGCTGATAGCTTTCTGTAACGATTTGGTCATCGTATCACAGTACATAATCACCTGGCCACGTACATGTCGAGCAGCTCGGCCAATAGTCTGGATGAGGGAGCGCTCTGAACGGAGATACCCCTTTTTATCTGCATCCAGAATGGCTACCAGGGAGACTTCAGGGATATCGAGTCCTTCACGGAGCAGGTTGATCCCTATCAGGACATCGAATTTTCCAAGCCGAAGATCCCGGATAATTTCATGCCGTTGCAGGGTATCAATATCGGAATGGAGATATTTGACTTTGATCCCCAGATCTTGATAATACTCGGTGAGATCTTCTGCCATCCGTTTGGTCAGCGTAGTCACCAAGACCCGCTCTTTGCGTTTTACCCGCTTCCGAATTTCCTCCAGAAGATCATCTACCTGACCGCGCACCGGTTTCACTTTGATCTCTGGATCCATGAGACCGGTAGGACGGATAATCTGTTCTACGACACGGCCTTTGCTCTTTTTTATCTCATAGTCTCCAGGAGTAGCCGAGACATAAATTACCTGGTGGACCATGTGCTCAAATTCCTCGAAATTGAGGGGACGGTTATCCAGAGCAGAGGGAAGGCGAAAGCCGTACTCCACCAGCGTCTCTTTTCGCGAGCGGTCTCCACGATACATCCCTCCAAGCTGGGGTATGGAGACATGACTCTCATCGATAAAGAGTAAAAAATCTTGGGGAAAATAGTTGAGCAGGACCCAGGGAGGTTCACCCGCTTTTCGGCCATCCAGATGACGTGAATAATTCTCAATTCCCTGACAATAGCCCATCTCTTTCAGCATTTCGATATCAAACCGGGTACGTTGCTCCAGCCGTTGTGCTTCCAGGAGTTTATTCTGAGCAATCAGCTCACGGAGTCGTTCTTCCAGCTCAGCTTCGATATCCTTTATGGCCCGCAACAGATTTTCGCGGGAAGTGACATAATGACTACCAGGATAAATGGCGATTTTATTGAGCTTGCGGAGAGTTTCTCCTCTCAACGGATCGATCTCTGAGATACTCTCCACATAATCTCCAAAAAACTCGATACGAATAGCTTTTTCTTCTTCATAAGCGGGAAAGATATCGACCACATCTCCTCGGATCCGAAACGTTCCTCGATGAAAATCCATATCGTTCCGTTGATACTGGATCTCCACGAGTTTGGCCAGAATCTCGTCTCGAGGAACCTCCATCTGAGCCTGGAAGAGGACGAGCATGTTGTGGTAATCTTTGGGAGAGCCGAGACCATAAATACACGAAACGCTAGCTACTACGATGACATCGCATCGTTCTAACAAAGACCGCGTAGCCGAATGACGCATCTTGTCAATGCGATCATTGATCGCCGCGTCTTTTTCAATATACGTGTCCGTAGTGGGAATATAGGCCTCTGGTTGATAGTAATCGTAGTAACTGACAAAATATTCTACGGCATTTTCGGGAAAGAGTTCCCGAAATTCGGTATAGAGCTGAGCAGCCAGCGTTTTGTTTGGGGCGAGAACCAGTGTCGGTTTTTGCACCTGGGCGATGGTATGCGCCATAGTAAAGGTGTTGTGTACAAAGAGCCCCCCAAACCCCGCTAAAAAGGTTTCATTCCCTGGAATGCTGAGATCATAGACCCAGGAGCATGGACTGGGTTCTGGCACAATCGAAAGGACTGGTGACCAGTGGACAGCTTGCAGTTGCTTCAAATGTCCAATATATTCGAGAAGGTCCCAGGCTTCTTGCTTTATCGCCTCGGACTCAAAAGTCATGATCAGTTTCCCCCAAAGATCCCGAGATGGCCTTTGTTCTTCCGATTCAAGCAAGGAGAGGGGAGAAGGGGTACATCCAGTATAACAGGCTAAAACCTGTTCACTAAGGTTGAGAGCCGTTCGCAGCAGTCGAATCTCTTTCCCCGCAACAGGAATCACCTGCTCATTGCCCGCTGGTTCTTTTCCAAGCAGAGTATCCAGTTGTAGACGTTTTCGTTCCGAGAGAAAGTTAATATGATGCGCAAAACGCCTGAGCTGATCTCCCCCTGCAATAATCAGTCGGTAGTATGATCCATCTTCAGGAGGTGAAGGGATAGTACACTGGCCTCCTTCCTCTATGTGTGCCCAGATACCGAATCGGGTCAAGGCATAAGCAAGCTCTGCGGCAAGCGGGTAACTTGTGGTCACGGTTACTTTATCCTGTTCAACTACCCCATCACTGGTGAAATAGGCCGCGAGAAAGAGAGCAAGCTGGGAATGGTTGAGTTGCGGCCAAAAAGGAGGTAAGCGCTTTTCCTGGGTTTGCGCTCCACACCATTGAGCCAGAAGTTGGGCATAAAGGTCGGTATCAAGACCATTCTCGTTCGCTGGTAAGGACTGGGGAAGAGGCAAATAGTCACCCACTTGGAGCTTTTGGGTCTCCAGGAGGTGCAGGTGTCCATCCCGCAATACCCACAGATTATGATCTCCGGTCACACGCACCGAACGCCCACAGGCTGATTTTACCGTCCACAGTGTGGAAGGAGCCCGATGTCTATGCACAGCCTGCACCGGTCGAATCTCGGACTCCAGAGTTTGCGGGTTTAGGCTAAGTGTATAATACGAAGAGACTCCAGATTCAGGAAGCAGAACAGTTTCGGTATCATCGTGACTCACCAGGACGGGATGTTCTCTCATGAGTTGGTCCACAAAAGGACCGATTGGGGTTAGCGCAGGCACAAGTCCCTCTTCAGTTGCCTGATATACCCAAATCGGTTCATCTGGCGGTAAACTCTTACCGCTGCCGGTTACTCCGAGGAGTACTTGATGTTTTAACCCTTTTTTAATCCCCTGTACCAGTTCTGCAATGGCTTTGGGCTGATCGCCACGCGGTTGGTAAGGCGACACAAGCTTAAATGTTCCCATAGATTGTACCTGATAAGAAAGATTGGCGAGTGATGAAAGGCCATTAGTATTAAGCGTTTGCTCCATTATAACCGATAAGCTGTCGCTTGAGAAGAAAAAACAGAGTCCTAATCCTTAGCCGAGAGGATTCCACGGTGTTCCAGGAGCGATATCACTGCGGCAATAGTGTAGGGTGAAGAGCCTTCGGCTCGATTATTCGTATAGATATACGCCCGTTTGCCTGTAGCCAGAGCTTGTTCCACCACCGTGGCCAGATCGGCACGCAATTCTGGTGAAGGATGCTGTATTTGATCATAGGGAGCAAAGGCCTGCACAGCCTCCTCATATTTGTATCCAGGGAGGAGCAAGGCCCGTACAACCAGAAAATCGGCGGTAATTGCCTCTGGATGGCTCAGTTGTTTCCCGATAGAAGGCATCCGTGTCCAGCTATTAAATACGTGAGCAACCCGGTGCCGTTTTAGACAGGCAAAGTAGTCTGGATGCAAGAGGGAACGATTCCGCACTTCCACTGCATAAGGGAACCCTGAAGGAATCGCTGTAAAGAAGCGCTCCAGCCGCTCGACAAATTCAGCTCCTCTGGAGAACACCCCTGGGAAGAAGGTTCCAAATTCAAAGATAATCGGTCCGAGCTTTTCCCGTAAGATCTCTACTGGAGCCAGAAACCGGGTTTTGAAGGTCTCGGCATCCAGAAAAAGAGGATTCTCCTGTCCCCCCACCTTTCCGTAGCGTTTATGCGTTGGCCAGCGCTTGACCGTAATCTGTTCGGTTACCTTGAGCGCCATGGTGAATTGAGCGGGGGTTGTGGCATAATAGCGCTGGAGGACCCGCGGATCGGGCCAGGTATAAAAGGTAAAATCAATACCTACCGTCGGGAAGATGGTAGCATACTCTTCGAGGCACCGGGCTTCGAAGTCCTTTTTATTCTTGTAATTCCAGGTATAAACAATTCCTTTCCATCCTTCATACTTCCAGGAGGAAGTGCCAAAGAAAATACCCCGCTCTTGCAGGATTTTTAATTGCTGGAGGTCTGGTAATCTTCCGGTCACTCTCAGTTTCCTTGTCAGGCTGTCTTAAACTATCTGGTAAGTATTATACTCCTATCGGCTCCAGAGGAAAAAGTCAAGCCCCTGGATCTGGTAAAAATATCCCTTGGTTCCCTTGGCCAGAACTCACTTTGTCTGAGACAGTGACTCCAGAAATGCCAATGCCTGTCGGTATTTCTCCAATCTTGCCAAGTCATGCTTAGAATCCCTCGGCCCACGGGTGCTTCTCAGAACGCTTGACGTTAAAAAGCGCTTGACTGTAAATATTTCTTATGGTATTATATTTTTTTGATACAAAGTGTTATACTAACCCGTACTGTACCCTATACACGTAGAAGAATCAAGGCGAGAACAAGAACCGTTATTCAGAAAGATAAATTCCCTTGTTGTTACTGCTTCACATGACTATATCCGACCTTATATCCTGCTCTGAGTGGGACACGCCATTGAGTTTTTCAATTATTATTGGGAAAGATAGGGGGAAATTGACCTCTGCATCCGGAGCGATTTTGTCCCTGGAAGGATTGGGAAGAGGAATGATACCTTGGTTTCCTACTTGTAGCGATACTGTGGCAGAGGGGGTTTAAGATCGTACAGAGATGAAGACCAGGAAAGAAAGGAGGTGATGACGTGAGCTTAATCATTATTCGGATTGTGTTTCTCCTCCTTTCCGGCATTGCTGGTTACGAGGCAGGGACGTACCTGGACGGTGATATGCAGACCTCGCTCCTGAGTGCGCTGGGGGCAACTGGCCTTGCCGCAGCGGTTATTTTTCTGGAACAGCGGTTACAGAAAGTCTCTCCCAAAATGATTGTTGGGGCAGTGGTCGGGCTATTTTTGAGTCTGGTGCTGGCTAATCTCTTAACCTATTCCCTGATGCTCACGCCAATAGCAAACTCAAAATTAAATTTTATTCTGGCGGCTACGATCAATCTTATTGCCGCCTATCTCGGGATGATTCTGGGAGCCAAAAAGGGAGAGGAATTTCAACTCAGCGAATACCGAAATATCTTTCGTACCCCCTTATCAGGAGAAAATGCTAAAATTCTCGATACCAGTGTTATCATCGATGGTCGAATTGCGGATATTTGTGAAACAGGCTTTTTAGAAGGAGTATTAATTGTTCCCCAGTTTATTTTGAAAGAGTTACAGCAGATTGCCGATTCTTCCGACCCGCTGAAACGGAATCGGGGACGTCGGGGACTCGAGGTGTTGCAGCGAATCCAGAAAAACGTGGAGGTGCAAGTCCAGATTATAGATCAGGATTTCCCTCAAATCCGGGACGTGGATGCTAAGCTTGTTGCCCTGGGTAAACTTTTGGGGGGCAAGGTGTTAACCAATGACTTTAATCTGAACAAGGTCGCAGAATTGCAAGGAATTCCGGTCTTGAATATCAATCAGTTGGCGAATGCGGTCAAGCCAGTGGTATTGCCCGGTGAGACAATGAATGTCTATCTCCTCAAAGAAGGCAAAGAGTACGGTCAGGGGGTCGCTTATCTGGATGATGGAACCATGGTGGTAGTAGACAATGCCAAAAAATATCTTGGCCGAACGGTAGAAGTAGCGGTGACCAGTGTCCTGCAAACCACAGCCGGTCGGATGATCTTTGCTCGTCTCAAAGAAGAAATCGAGCGGGAAGAAGGGTTTCAAAGCTCGAGGGTGGGATGAGGTATGGCGATTAGAGCCCTTATTCCTGCAGCAGGGGCCGGAACGCGGATGGGAGGGGTACGCGAGAAACAATTCCTCCTTTTAGCAGAAAAACCGATTGTGGCATATACGCTGGAACACTTCGAACAGGCTCCTAGCGTCCAAGAAGTGGTTTTGATGGTTCCCCCTGGTAAGATAGACTACTGCTGGCGGGAAATTGTCCACCCTTATCACTTCTCTAAGGTGCGCACGATTGTGGCGGGAGGAGAAACGCGCCAAGATTCTGTCTATCGAGGATTTCAGATGCTTGCTACGGACACAGAATGGGTGCTGATCCATGATGGAGTCCGGCCTTTTATTTCGGCAGCTCTTATTGAAGCTACTCTTCAGGCTGCGCAGGAGTCGGGTGCGGCCATTGTTGCTCTTCCGGAAAAAGAAACAATTAAGCGAATATCCAAAGAGGGGTATGTGCTGGAGACGCTGAGACGGGAAGAATTGTGGCGGGTACAAACTCCACAGGCTTTTCGGTATACCATCTTGCACCAAGCTTTCCAAAATGCCTATACTGATAAGTATTACGCAACGGATGAATCGGCCTTGGTTGAACGACTCGGCTATCCAGTCAAAATCCTCCCGGGATCTCCATACAATGTAAAGATCACTACACCAGAAGATCTCCTGGTGGCAGAAGCTTTTTTGGAGAGAGAGGCCACCGGAAAGGATAGCCGCCTCTTCAGTTCAGAAACTATCCGCTAAGAGGATACCATGCGTATTGGTATGGGCTATGATGTGCACAGACTGGTAAAAGCTCGCAAATTAATCCTGGGAGGTGTAGAGATTCCAGCAGAAGAAGGACTCGAAGGGCATTCTGACGCGGATGTTTTATTGCACTCTCTTTGCGATGCACTGCTAGGAACACTGGCTTTAGGGGACATCGGCCAGCATTTTCCCGATACAGATCCACAATACCAGGATATTTCAAGCCTGATCTTATTGGAGCAGGTGGCCCAAAAACTCTTTGCTCAACACTATATAATCCAGAATACCGATTCGGTGATTATAGCCCAGCGTCCCCGGTTAGCTCCTTATTTCAACGCAATGCGAGATAATATTGCTTCGGTATTACAAATAGATCGGTCGCAGGTCAGTATTAAGGCAACCACGAGCGAAGGATTGGGTTTTTGTGGTCGTGGAGAAGGTATTGCAGCTTATTCTGTCTGTATGGTTGTTCCTCGGGGACAGTTTCAGGTATAATTAATTACTCTATTATTATATGTATCATCAGATGCAAAAGAGAGAAGAGGGAAAAAGATTTCACCATGAGAGGGGGAGAAGTGCTCCGGTCTTTCATCCAGAATCTTCCTTTTTCCTCTATGGCATCCATCCAGTTCGGGAGGCGTTGCAGGCTCCGAACCCGCGTGTGGAATGCCTCTATGTGGCTCAGGGAAGAAGAGGACACGGAATTGCCGAACTCGTTGCTGTAGCGGAATCCTTGGGGATCAAGATTCACTGGAAGGATCGTAAAGCCCTCGATCAAATCTGTGGCGTTTCTACTCATCAAGGCGTTGTAGGGGTGGTATCTCCTCCCCGCTTGGTAGACCTCGAAGAAATTCTTCAGCGGTGCAAGTCCATACCAAAACCTATAGTACTCGCTCTTGATGGAATCAAAGATCCCCGTAATTTGGGGTCGCTGCTCCGTTCCGCCGAAGCTTTCGGAGTAAGTGGAGTGCTCATCCCCAAAGATCGGGCGGCAGGGCTCACTCCCACGGTGGCGAAAACTTCCGCAGGAGCCGTGGAATATACCCCGGTGGTGCAGGTGGTAAATCTGGTGCGGGCCCTTAGAGAGCTCAAAGCATACGGATTTTGGATTATCGGGGCAGAAGCCCAAGGAGGCAAGCCCTGTTTTACACATCATTTTCAAGAACCTACAGCCCTGGTGTTGGGAGAAGAGAGCCGCGGGCTCCGTCCCCTCGTCCGTCAGCAGTGTGACTTTTTGCTTACCATTCCTCTCCGGGGGAGAATCCAATCGCTCAATGTTGCGGTAGCGGGTGGTATTTTTCTGTATGAGATACGCAAGCAACAGGAAGCTTGCGTCGATAGGTCATTGACGAAAAAGTAAAAAACCCAAAAATATCCCTTGCTTTTTGACTAAGCACAAGGTAGAGTATAGGATTGCTGTTTAGCTGGCGTAGCTCAGAGGTAGAGCAGCTGATTTGTAATCAGCGGGTCGGGGGTTCAAATCCCTTCGCCAGCTCCAGACAAAAGTGCAGATAACGATTCAGAGGTGTTGTGCTCTTGGCAGGGGAGGTTCCCGAGTGGTCAAAGGGAGCAGACTGTAAATCTGCCGGCGAAGCCTTCGGAGGTTCGAATCCTCCCCTCCCCATTCGATGAGACACAGAGAAGCGAGCGGGAATAGCTCAGTTGGCTAGAGCGTCAGCCTTCCAAGCTGAGGGTCGCGGGTTCGAGTCCCGTTTCCCGCTCCACTTTTTTCTTCTGTGCATCTAACAATATTTATTCTAAGGAACATTAGCAAAACAAAAGAAACTTTTCCTTTAAAGCCCACGTAGCTCAGGCGGCAGAGCATCACCTTGGTAAGGTGGGGGTCACCGGTTCAAATCCGGTCGTGGGCTCCACGAAAGTGTGCTGGTATTTTGGCAAAGAATAAGGAGGAGCAGGGATGGGGAAGGCGAAATTTGTGCGGACCAAGCCACATGTGAACATTGGGACGATCGGGCACGTGGATCATGGGAAGACGACCCTGACCGCGGCGATCACGGAGGTATTAGCCCAAAAGGGGCTCGCGCAATATATTCCCTACGATCAGATCGACAAAGCGCCCGAGGAACGGGAACGGGGGTTAACGATCTCGATCAGTCACGTGGAGTATGAGACCGAGGCGCGACACTATGCCCATGTGGACTGTCCGGGGCATGCGGACTATATCAAGAACATGATCACCGGCGCCGCGCAGATGGATGGGGCGATCTTGGTGGTGAGTGCTGCCGATGGGCCGATGCCACAGACGCGGGAGCACATTTTGCTGGCCCGGCAAGTGGGGTTAGGGGCGCTGGTGGTCTTTTTGAACAAGTGTGACATGGTGGAGGACGAGGAGCTGTTGGAGCTGGTGGAGCTGGAGGTGCGGGAATTACTTTCCAAGTATGAGTTTCCGGGGGAAGAGGTGCCGGTGATTCGGGGGAGTGCGTTGCAGGCGCTGGAGCATCCGGAGGATGCGGAGAAGGTGCGGTGTATTGAGGAGTTGATGGCGGCGGTGGACAGTTATATTCCGACCCCGGTGCGGGCGGTGGATCGGCCCTTTTTGATGCCGGTCGAGGATGTGTTTACGATCAGTGGGCGGGGGACGGTGGTGACCGGTCGGATCGAGCGGGGGGTGATCAAGGTAGGCGACGAGGTGGAGATTGTAGGGATGCGGCCGACGATGAAGACGGTGGCCACCGGGGTGGAGATGTTTCGCAAGATTTTGGATCAAGGGGAAGCGGGTGACAATGTGGGGGTGTTATTGCGGGGGGTGAAGCGGGAAGAGGTGGAACGGGGGCAGGTGTTAGCCAAGCCGGGGAGTATCACGCCGCATACCAAGTTTCGGGCCGAGGTGTATGTGTTGACGAAGGAGGAAGGGGGGCGGCACACGCCCTTTTTCCAGGGGTATCGGCCGCAGTTTTATTTTCGGACGACGGATGTGACGGGGGTGGCGAAGTTACCGGAGGGGGTGGAGATGGTGATGCCGGGGGACAATGTGCAGTTGGAGGTGGAGTTGATTACGCCGATTGCCCTGGAAAAGGAGTTACGGTTTGCCATTCGGGAAGGGGGCCGCACGGTGGGGGCTGGCGTCATCAGTGACATCCTGGAGTAACCAAAGGAGGTCATGGCAGAGGCAAGGCTTTTGTTAGAGCGAAGTGAGGAAACTATGGCTGACCAAAAAATACGGATCAAATTGAAGGCATACGATCACAAGATTCTAGACCAGGCGGTGGGAGAAATTGTGGATAATGCAAAGCGTACCGGAGCAAAAGTGGTAGGACCTATTCCACTGCCCACGGTTAAAAATAGATTCACCGTGCTGCGTTCACCTCATGTCGATAAGAAGTCGCGCGAACAGTTTGAGATTCGCACGCACAAACGACTACTCGACATCTTGGAACCCACTCCGCAAACTGTCGATGCACTTATGAAGCTTGATTTATCGGCTGGTGTGGATATAGAAATCAAGCTCTAGCCAGAAAGGGATCAGAAGATTATGATTGCCGGACTCTTGGGAAAAAAGATTGGGATGACCCAAGTTTTTGATGATGAAGGGAACATAGTGCCCGTGACCGTAGTTGAAGCGGGTCCCTGTCCTGTGGTGCAGATCAAGACTCCAGAAAAGGATGGGTACGAAGCGGTACAGGTGGCCTTTCAAGAGAAGAAAGAACAAAGAGTCTCTCGACCGCTCCGAGGGCATTTTGCCAGGGCGGGGGTCAAACCTATGTACCACCTGCGGGAATTTCCTTTTGCTGGTGAGGAGCGTGAAATTAAGGTGGGGCAGGTCTTTCGGGTCGATATGTTTCGTGCTGGAGAGTTTGTGGATGTTTCCGGAATGAGTAAAGGGAAGGGGTTTGCTGGAACACGCAAGCGGTATGGTTTTGCTGGCAACAAAGATTCACACGGCACACATGAGATCTTTCGCGGTCCAGGTTCACTGGGAACGGCTGGTCGCCCCGCACGAGTCCTCAAAGGGCACCGTATGGCTGGACGAACCGGATACCGAAAGTGTACAATCCAAAATTTACAGATAGTTCAGGTCATCCCTGAGCGCAATTTGCTCCTCATCAAAGGGGCTATCCCCGGCAAACGGGGAGGTATCATCACGATAAAGAGGAGTGTGAAGAAGGAAACGTTTGACTTTTAAGCAGGCGATGGTAGCGCAAGGATAAGGGATGAGGGAGAAAGGGTAGTGGAGATTAATGTGGTAGACAGTCAGGGGAATATAGTCGAAACGACAACACTGAATGAGGCAGTGTTTGGTGCTGAGGTCAAAAGTCATCTTCTCCACGAAGTCGTCACCATGCAACTCGCCAATAGACGACAGGGAACAGCCTCCACTAAAACTCGAGGTGAAGTGAGAGGAGGCGGTGCAAAACCATGGAGACAGAAGGGAACAGGGCGTGCTCGAGCGGGAAGCCGAAGGTCTCCTCTTTGGCGAGGTGGAGGGACCATTTTTGGACCGAAACCTCGAGACTATTCCTATACCGTTCCTAAAAAAGTCCGGAGAGCAGCGTTGCGTTCCGCCCTCTCCGCTAAAGTCCGAGAAGCCGGCTTTACAGTAATGGATCAGATAACGTTACCTCAGCCTAAGACACGGGAAATGGTGGCGCTGTTGAAAAGATTAGATTTGGCAGAGAAAAAAGTACTCATTGTCCTTGACGATATGACGAGCGAGGTGGTACGGGCAGCACGGAATCTTCCCCAAGTCAAAGTACTACCAGTAATAGGGATCAATGTCTATGATCTGCTCTATCATGATGCAGTGCTGTGTACCAAAGCGGTCCTGGAAAAAATAGAGGAGCGAGCAGTGCTATGAATCCCTACCAGACTATTCGAAAACCGTTGGTAACAGAAAAGAGTTTGGAACAGAAGGCGGAGACGAATAAAGTATCGTTTATGGTGGATGTCCGTGCCACAAAATATGAGATCCGGCAGGCAGTGGAAGCTATATTCCCTGTACGGGTGCTTCATGTCAATACGATGAAGGTGAAAGGAAAGAAACGACGGGTACGTTTGCAGGAAGGAAAGCGGCCGGACTGGAAGAAAGCTATCGTGACGCTCCGCGAAGGGGATCGTATCGAATTTTTTGAAGGACTATAACTAGAAGAGAGAGACAAATATGGCTACCAAGACTTTTAAGCCCACTTCCCCTGGACGACGGACCATGACGGTGTCTGGTTTTGAGGAGATTACCAAAACCAAACCAGAGAAGAGTTTGCTCCAGCCGTTAAAAAAGAGTGCGGGGAGGAATAACAGGGGTCGGATTACGAGTCGCCACCGGGGTGGCGGACATAAACGACGTTATCGCCTGATCGATTTCAAACGGAACAAGATTGGCATTCCGGCCAAAGTGGCCAGTATCGAATATGATCCAAATCGGTCAGCGAACATCGCGTTGCTCCATTATGCGGATGGAGAGAAGCGTTATATTTTAGCTCCATTGAGACTTGCTGTAGGGGATCAGGTGCTGGCCGGTCCTACCGCGGATATCAAACCTGGTAATGCCCTGGCCCTTCGGGATATCCCGCTGGGGACTATTGTCCATAACGTGGAGTTACACGTGGGCAAAGGAGGGCAGTTGGCACGAGGAGCCGGGACCTTTGCTCAGTTGATGGCTAAAGAGGGAAATTACGCCCAGCTTCGACTCCCTTCGGGAGAAATTCGAATGGTCTCCTTACAATGTATGGCCACTATAGGACAGGTCGGAAATGTCGAACATGAGAATATCCGCATCGGAAAAGCTGGGCGTTCTCGGTGGCTGGGGAGGCGTCCCCATGTCCGTGGAGTCGCCATGAACCCGGTAGATCATCCGCATGGAGGTGGTGAAGGGAAGACTTCTGGTGGGGGGCATCCCCAAACGCCGTGGGGAAAACCAACCAAAGGATACAAAACGCGTCAGAAAAAACCATCGGATCGGTATATTCTCAAACGACGAAAATAAGAAAGCGGAGAAGGGAGGAATAGAAGAATGCCGCGTTCTGTCAGTAAAGGACCTTATGTCGAGGAGAGACTCCTCAAGCGGATTCAAGAGATGAACGCGACAAATGAGAAAAAGATTTTACGAACCTGGTCGCGACGCTCCACTATTCTTCCAGAGTTTGTGGGACATACCCTGGCTGTGCACAATGGGAAAAAGTTTATCCCGGTGTACGTGACCGAAAATATGGTGGGCCACAAACTGGGAGAATTTGCACCGACGCGCACTTTCCGCGGTCATAGTGGACATACCAAACGAGTAATATCGCTCAAGTAATCTGGCGTTAGCTTTGCACTTTTCTCATGGAGACTCAAAAGCTGGAGTAGAAACATGAAAGCCACAGAAATACCAGAAGCGAAAGCAGTGTTGAGATATATACGAACCTCTCCACGGAAAACTCGACTGGTTGCTGATTTGATTCGAGGACGTCCAATCGGAGAGGCTCTCAATATCTTAACCTTCACGGATCGAAAAGCAGCGAAAATTCTGGAGAAACTCCTGCGTTCAGCGCTGGTGAATGCAGGACAAAATGACGCTATCGACGATGTTGATGCTCTCAAGGTGAGTGAGATAACGGTAGATGAAGGGCCAACGTTGAAACGATATATGCCCAGAGCCCGAGGCCGGGCTACGCCTATTCGTAAGCGCACGAGTCATATTCGTGTCGTGTTGCGATAAGCAATCCCTGCTTCGCCTGCAAGAGAGCAAAGGAGAGGAGAGAACATTTGGGACAAAAGGTACATCCAAAAGGACTCCGGTTAGGCATCACTGCTACATGGGATTCGAACTGGTTTGCGAAAAAAAACTACGGTGATCTCTTACATGAAGATTTAATGATTCGACGATACATCAAAAACAAGCTTTTTCATGCCGGAATTGCCAAGGTAGAGATTGAACGGGCTATTAAACGCTCCCGTATCAACATTCATACGGCTCGCCCTGGTATTATTATCGGGAAGAAGGGGAGTGAAGTCGATCGACTCAAAAGCGAATTGGAGCAGATGACGCAAAAACAGGTCTTTATCAATATTGTTGAGATTCGCAGACCAGAGATCGATGCCCAATTAATTGCCGAGAATGTGGCTCTCCAGCTTGAGCGCCGGATTGCTTTTCGCCGGGCTATGAAGAAGAGTGTGACCTCGGCGATTCGGTTAGGCGCTAAAGGGATTAAAATTTCCTGTGCCGGCCGACTTGGTGGATCAGAGATGGCCCGTATGGAATGGTATAGAGAGGGACGAGTACCCCTTCATACTTTGCGCGCAGATATCGAATATGGTCTGGCCGAGGCGAAGACTACCTATGGGGTGATCGGCGTGAAGGTGTGGGTATTCAAAGGAGAGATTTTACCGCAACAAGGAAATGGGGAAGGGCGAGGAACAGGCGATTCCCGAGGGGATGAGAAGAGCAGAGGAGAAGGAATTTAAGCGATGTTAATGCCTAAGAAAGTCAAATTTCGTAAGCAACATCGGGGAAGACGAAAAGGCATAGCCCAGCGTGGCTCTAAATTGGCCTTTGGTGATTATGGTCTCCAGGCTCTGGAAGCAGCGTGGATTACCAGTCGGCAAATCGAAGCCGCGCGGGTGGCTATGACCCGGCATGCCCGGCGTGGAGGCCGTGTGTTTATCCGGATTTTTCCGGATAAACCAGTATCGCGCAAGCCGGTAGAAACTCGTATGGGAAAGGGAAAAGGCACACCGGAATTTTGGGTGGCTGTGGTCAAACCAGGACGTATCCTGTATGAGATGGAGGGGGTAGATGAGTCCATAGCCCAGGAGGCTATTCGTTTGGCAGCTCATAAACTCCCTATCAAAACGCGGTTTGTGAAAAAGGCAGGATAGAGGGTTGTTAGCTACCAGAGGTGGAGAGGCATCATGAAGGCAAAGGAATTACGTGATCTTTCGGTTGAAGAACTCAAAACGAAGGAAAAAGAGCTAGAACGGGAACTCTTTAACCTGCGCTTTCAGTTGGCCACAGGCCAGATTGAGGATGTTAATCGCATTCGGAGTGTGCGCAAGGATATTGCGCGGACAAAGACGATCCTCCGCGAGTATGAGTTGGGGATCAATCATCGAAAACAGGTATAAGGATACAGAGGCAAGATGAGTAGACAGGGACAAAAGAAGATACTCATTGGTGAAGTCGTCAGCAACAAGATGCAGAAGACGATCGTGGTAAAGGTCGAACGTCTGGTTCGACATCCTGAGTATAAACGGCGCGTGAAACGGACCAAAAAATATAAGGCTCACGATGAGACCAATCGCTGTGCGGTCGGTGATCGAGTCCGTATTATCGAAACCCGACCGTTGAGCAAAGAGAAGAGATGGCGGTTGCTTGAAGTCATCGCCGAGGCAAAGGAACGGGAATAACAGGAGGGGAGGGCGATGATTCAATTACGATCTATTCTAAATGTGGCAGACAATACAGGAGCGAAAAAGGTCTCCTGCATTCAGGTACTGGGGGGATCAAAACGGCGCTATGGCCATATAGGAGACATTATCGTGGTGAGTGTCAAAGAATCGGCTCCCACCGGTACAGTGAAAAAGGGAGAGGTGCGCAAGGCGGTGATTGTACGGACGACTAAAGAAATTGGGCGTCCGGATGGATCCTATATTCGCTTTGATGAAAACGCGGCTGTCTTGATCAATGACCAAAATGAACCGATTGGAACTCGTATATTTGGACCAGTAGCACGCGAGCTGCGGGCAAAACGTTTTATGAAGATCGTTTCGCTTGCTCCAGAAGTACTCTAAATGCCCAACTGAGGAAGAAGTGAGGGAAAGATGAAACAAGAGGTGAGGCAAAGAGGGCGGGGTAAACGACTTTTACCGCCTAAACTCAAAATCAAAAAAGATGACCTGGTCGAAGTGATCACGGGCAAAGATCGAGGGAAACGGGGGAAGGTTTTACGGGTATTCCTCCGGGAAAATCGCCTTATTGTAGAAAAAATTAACCTGATAAAACGCCACACCAGACCTTCCCAGTATCAAACCCAGGGTGGAATCATCGAAAAGGAAGGGAAAATCCACGTATCCAACGTCATGCTGGTCTGTAGTGCTTGTGGCGAACCGACACGAGTGGGGAAAAGGATCCTGGAAGATGGAACCAAAGTTCGAGTGTGTAAAAAATGTCATGAAGTGTTGGATAAGACCTGAAAGCGGTGATGGGGGACGCAGATGGAAAAAACGATGAGCCGCTTGAAAGAAAAATATTATCAGGAAGTGGTACCTCAGCTCCAAAAAGAATTTGGCTATAAGAATCCTATGCAGGTACCGAAGATGGTAAAGATTGTCGTCAACGCCGGATTAGGAGAGGCTATCCAGAATGCGAAAATCCTGGAAGGAGCGGTACGGGATATTGCGGCAATTACTGGCCAAAAACCGATGGTGACGCGTGCAAAGAAATCCATTGCCGGTTTTAAGTTGCGGGCAGGGATGGCCATCGGGTGCAAAGTCACTCTCCGCAATAACCGGATGTACGAGTTTTTTGACCGATTAACCAATATTGCCCTGCCCCGAGTACGGGATTTTCGAGGGGTTTCCGCCAATGCCTTTGATGGGAGAGGCAATTATTCGCTGGGAATCCGAGAGCATCTTATCTTCCCAGAAGTCAATTATGACCAAATCGAGAAGGTGATTGGATTAGGGATAGTGATCGTTACGACAGCCGAAAATGACGAGGTGGGACGAGAACTGCTCCGCCTGTTGGGAATGCCTTTCCGCAATTAGAGGCATTGCAGATACTGCTGGAGAGTAAGAACTACGCTGCATAACCGTCGATGAGATGAAGAAAAGAAAAGGGGAAGAGCGTTGGCCAAAAAGTCACTTATTGCAAAAGCAAAGAGAAAACCCCGGTTTTCTGTCCGTGTGTATAACCGATGCAAGTTATGTGGACGACCGAGAGCCTTCTTACGGAAATTTCAAATGTGTCGCATCTGCTTTCGCTCGCTGGCTCTCAAGGGAGAAATCCCGGGGATTATCAAATCTAGCTGGTAACCAGTAGAGTAAAATCCACAAAACATGCTTCGCCGTGACTGACAGGAGTTAGGGATACAAATATATGAATATGACAGATCCGATAGCAGATTACCTGACGAGAATACGCAATGCCATTATGGCCCGCCATGAGCGTGTAGAGATACCGGCTTCTCGTATCAAAAAGCAGATTACGGAGATTCTGAAGGAGGAAGGATACATTCAGGATTATCTACATATAGAAGATAAGAAGCAAGGAAAGCTCCAGATCGAATTGCGCTATGATGAGGAAGGTCAGAATGTGATCCGTGGTCTACAACGTGTGAGCAAGCCGGGCGGGCGAGTCTATGTTCAGGTCAAGGAAATTCCCCGTGTATTGAATGGCTTAGGCACGGTAATCCTCAGTACGCCGCAAGGGGTACTGACGGACAGAGAGTGCCGCAAACGTAATGTCGGGGGAGAAGTGTTGTGTTACATTTGGTAGTAGGGGGTTAAAAGAAGGGGAACGCGGATGTCACGAGTTGGAAAAAAGCCGATTCCGATTCCGGTTGGGGTCAAAATCACCATGACCGATAATATCATAGAAGTGCAAGGACCAAAAGGGAAATTATCCCATACTATTCCGCAGACGATTTCCACGGAAAGAGCCGGACAAGAGTTGTTGGTCAAACGAGCCGATGATTCTAAAGAGAGTAAGAGCTTGCATGGCCTTACCCGCACTTTGATAGCCAATATGGTCGAAGGAGTGACCACCGGATTTCAAAAACAGCTCATTATCGAAGGAGTTGGTTTCAGAGCGCAGTTGATGGGAAGCAACTTGCATTTGACCCTGGGATTTTCTCACCCAATTGTTTATCCAGCTCCAGAAGGGATAGAGTTTGAAGTCAGCGGGCGGAATACGGTGGTGGTCAAGGGTATCGATAAACAACTCGTCGGGAGTGTGGCGGCAGAAATTCGCGGTTTCCGTCCACCGGAACCTTACAAGGGGAAGGGAATTGCTTATGTAAATGAAAGGATTCGCCGCAAAGCAGGGAAGGCTGGAGTATAACGAGGACAGGGAGAGATGACTGTAGAGATGAAGGAAGCAGAAAAACGAGAGCGTCGTAAAGCCCGTCAACGACGGGTCCGAAAAAAAGTGCAGGGAACGGCTGAACGACCCCGTTTATCCGTTTTTAAGAGTGCTAAACACATCTATGCCCAGATTATTGACGATTTAGAGGGACGCACACTGGCAGCCGCCTCCAGCTTGAGTCAAGCATTCCGCAGTCAGGCACGGTCTGGGGGAAATGTCGAGGGAGCAAAACTGGTCGGAAGGTTGATAGCTCAAGAGGCGCTCAACAGAGGTATTCAAAGAGTGGTGTTTGACCGGAATGGTTTTTTATATCATGGACGAGTAAAAGCCCTCGCTGACGCAGCCCGTGAAGCAGGACTGGAATTTTAATAGCTTGTACACGAAAGAGGAGGAGGGGGAAGGTGGAAAGGTTGCTTGCAGAGGAACTGGATCACGAGAGGGAAGGAGAAAGCCCTGAACTGGTTGATAAAATCGTCCACATCAACCGGGTGGCCAAAGTGGTGAAGGGTGGACGACGATTTAGTTTTAGCGCGCTGGTGGTAGTAGGCGATAGAGCCGGGCGAGTAGGGATAGGAAAGGGCAAAGCCAACGAGGTGCCGGAGGCTATCCGTAAAGGGCTCGAAAAAGCCAGGAAAAGTCTGGTATCTATCTCGTTAACGGATACAACGATTCCTCATGAAGTCATCGGGCGTTACGGGGCGGGCCGGGTGTTACTAAAGCCAGCTTCGAAAGGAACTGGCGTGATAGCGGGTGGTGCCGTCCGCGCTATTATGGAAGTAGCCGGAATTGGTGATATTCTTACCAAGTCCCTGGGCTCGAATAATCCCCATAATGTTGCACGAGCCACGATGCATGGACTGCAACAGCTTCGGAGCCCTGAGCAGGTAGCGCGCATGCGAGGAAAGAGTATAGCAGAACTGGGCTGGCGACAGTGGAAAACCAGGGAGGAGTAAGCAGGTATGGGGAAAAATTTGCGTATTACGCTTATCCGTAGCGGGATTGGACGCCCCAAAAAGCATAAAACTATTCTGAAAAGTTTGGGATTTTCCAAATTGCATCAGACGGTCATCCGACCGGATCGACCTGATATTTGGGGTATGATTCAGAAAATACCCCATTTGGTGCGGGTAGAGCGAGAAGATGGAGGCCAGGCATGAAACTACACGAGTTACGCCCTCCGAAAGGTGCCAAAAAGCGGAAAAAACGTGTGGGACGCGGTACAGGATCCGGGTGGGGAAAAACAGCCGGTCGAGGACATAAAGGGCAAAAGGCTCGCTCAGGGGGAACGATTCATCCGGCTTTTGAAGGGGGACAGATCCCTCTCCAACGTCGTCTCCCCAAAAGAGGGTTTACAAACTTCGGTCGGAAGGAATATGCTATTCTCAATGTAGAGGCGTTAAATCGTTTTGAAACTGGAACTGAAGTTACCCCGGAATTCCTGGTTGATCAAGGGCTGATTCCTAAAAGAGGTGTTGCTGGAGTCAAGATTTTAGGTGATGGAGAAATCACAAAATCCCTAACGGTTAGGGCCCACAAATTCAGCGCATCGGCGACTGCGAAGATCACAGCCGCTGGTGGCAAGGTAGAGGTAATCGAGCCGTGATAGAAGGATTTCAGAACGCATTTAAAATTCCTGAACTGAAGAGGCGTATTCTCTTTACATTAGCCCTCCTGGCTGTGTATCGCGTCGGAGCTCATATCCCTACACCTGGCATCGATGGACAAGCACTGGCTGCGTTCTTCTCAAGTGTGCAGGGGACTATCCTGAGCTTTTTTGATATGTTCTCTGGTGGTGCCTTGAGCCGCTTGACGATTTTTGCCCTCGGTATTATGCCCTATATCAGTGCTTCGATCATCCTGGAGCTGCTCACCGTAGTGGTGCCTTATTTGGAAAAATTGAAAAAGGAGGGGGAACAAGGTCGGAAAAAGATCACGCAATATACGCGGTATGGTACCGTAGTACTCAGTACCATTCAATCCCTTGGGATTAGCATCGGTTTGGAAAATATGCAGAGCCCTACCGGTGCGTTGGTGGTGCCCTATCCGGGCTGGTCATTTCGCTTGATGACGGTTATCACTCTGACTGCTGGGACAGCTTTCATTATGTGGTTGGGAGAACAGATTACGGAACGTGGGATTGGAAATGGAATCTCTCTCATTATTTTTGCTGGGATTGTGGCCGGGATGCCTTCGGCAGCTCTGAATACCTGGCGATTGATGCAGACGGGGGAGCTGCAGCTCTTCCTGATCCTCGTCTTGATAGTGATGATGGCCGCAGTCGTGTCTGGGATTGTGTTTATGGAAGCGGGGCACCGGAAGATTCCTATCCAGTATGCCAAGCGAGTGGTGGGACGGCGTATGTATGGGGGCCAGAGTACCCATCTCCCCCTTAAGGTCAATACCTCCGGGGTCATTCCGCCGATCTTTGCCTCCTCCATTATCCTGTTTCCGGCTACTATTGCCCAATTTATCGATCACCCCTGGATGCGTATGGTTGCGGATAATCTCACCCCGGGCCGATTCCTGCATACCGTGGTGGAGGTGGTGTTAATCTTCTTTTTCTGTTATTTCTACACCGCCATTATTTTTAACCCCATGGATGTCGCCGATAATATGAAGAAGTATGGGGGGTTTATCCCGGGGATCCGTCCAGGAAAACGCACCGCCGAATATATTGATCGGACCCTGACCCGTCTTACGTTTGCTGGTGCGATTTATCTGTCGATTATTGTCGTAATGCCTACCTATCTAGTACAATATCTTAATGTACCCTTTTTCTTTGGGGGAACCGGTTTACTGATCGTGGTTGGTGTAGCCATGGATACCATGAAACAAGTTGAATCGCACCTCGTCATGCGGCATTACGAGAGTTTTATTAAGAAGGGTCGTATACGAGGGAGACGCTAACCGAGAAGGAGAATAGTGACGGGACGTTTCATTTTACTTGGACCTCCGGGAGCTGGCAAAGGCACCCAGGCAGAGTTAATTCGCGAGAAATTTCATATTCCGCAGATATCGACAGGAGATATATTACGCAAGGCAGTCCGCGAGCAAACCCCTGTCGGGCAAGAAGCTCAAAAGTATATGGAGGCTGGACAGCTCGTTCCAGATGAAGTCATCGTCAAGATTGTCCAGGAACGGCTGCAGGAGCCAGATTGTCAATACGGGTATATTCTCGATGGGTTTCCACGAACGGTGGTGCAGGCCGATGCGCTTGAGCGGGTGTTGAAAGAGATGCAAGTTGCTCTCGATGGAGTAATCAGTATCGAGGTGGAGGAGAATGAGCTGGTCCGGCGTCTCTCGGGACGGCGTACTTGCGCTCAGTGTGGTGAGACGTATCACCTGATCTTTCATCCTCCGCAGCGCGAAGGGATCTGTGATCGGTGTGGGGGCAGGTTGATTCAACGCGAAGATGATCGGGAGGAGACCATCAAAAAAAGACTGGAGGTCTATGCTCAGCAAACTGCTCCTCTAAAGGACTACTACCAAGCACAAGGGATCTTACGAGAGATTAAGGGCATGGGCAGTCGCGAAGAGGTGTTCGAAAGAATTTGTCAGGTGATGAAAGGCAGTGCATAGATGATCATTTTGAAATCCAAGCGAGAAATAGACAAGATGCGGGTAAGTAATCGAATGGTAGCCGATATTCTCCATGAACTGAAAGCAGAGATGCAACCTGGCATCACCACACGCGAGCTGGACCGTTTGGCAGAGGAAAAGATCCGTCAGCGGGGTGCTATTCCGGCCTTTAAAGGGTATCGTGGATTTCCTGCTTCTATCTGCACCTCGGTGAATGAGGAGGTTGTGCACGGAATTCCATCCAAACGGGTCTTAAAAGAAGGGGACTTATTGAGTATTGATATTGGGGTGCTCTATGATGGCTACTATGGGGATTCGGCGATCACGGTCGGGATTGGAAAGATCGATGCCGAGGCCGAAAAGTTGTTGCGAGTGACCGAAGAGGCTCTCTATGCCGGGATTGAGCAGGCACAGGTAGGAGGGTTTCTTTCAGATATCTCCCATGCTATCCAACAATATGTAGAGAAACATCACTATAGTGTGGTGAAAGTCTTTGTTGGACATGGTATTGGTACGTCTCTCCATGAAGAGCCGCAGATACCCAACTTCGGCCCACCTGGTCGAGGCCCCAAACTGCGGGAGGGGATGGTGTTGGCTATCGAACCGATGGTGAATATTGGAGGAAGTGATGTAGAGATCCGGGAAGACAAATGGACCGTTGTGACGGCTGATCGGACCCGTTCTGCCCATTTTGAACACACCATCGCCCTGACCGAAGAGGGAGTAGAAATTTTGACTCTTTTGGAGTCGTGTGCTTCGCGACACTAAACGTTATGAATAGCTATTACACTAGGCCTTTTGCAGGTAAGAAAGGAGGAAAACGCCACTCTCTCTTCTGAGGAAGGCAAGCATCTCAGAAGAAAAGAATCGTATTGGCGTGATGGTATGGAAAAAGAAGAAGCGATAGAAGTTGAAGGAACCATTTTAGAGGCGCTCCCCAATGCCATGTTTCGAGTGGAATTGGAGAGCGGGCATAAGGTGCTTGCGCATATCTCCGGAAAAATGCGTATGCACTTTATCCGTATTCTTCCAGGAGATAAGGTAAAAGTAGAGCTTTCTCCTTATGATCTTACCCGTGGCCGTATTACGTACCGGTTTAAATAGCGTAACAGGATGCACTGCTGGTAAGAGGAGGGCTCTTGCATACTTCTTTACCAGCCTGAGATAAGGAGTAGTCAGCATGAAAGTACGGCCTTCTGTAAAGCGTCGATGTGAGAAATGTAAAATTATTCGTCGAAAAGGGATCGTGCGAGTCATTTGCGAAAATCCGCGGCATAAACAACGGCAAGGATAAGGAGGAAGGACATGGCGCGTATTGCGGGAGTGGATATCCCTCGCGATAAGCGGGTAGAAGTCGCTTTGACTTATATTTATGGGGTTGGCCGACCCTCTGCCCAAAAAATTTTGGCCCAGGCTCAGGTCAATCCTAACACCCGGGTTAAGGACCTGACTGAGCAGGAGATAACCAGTATCCGGGAGATTCTCGAGCGAAATTATCTGGTAGAGGGGGATTTACGCCGCGAAGTAACGACGAATCTCAAACGCTTAATGGATATCGGGTGTTATCGAGGACTCAGACATAGACGGGGGTTACCGGTACGTGGTCAACGTACCCGGACGAATTCCCGTACCCGCAAGGGGCCACGTCGAACTATTGGAGCCAAGAAGAAAGGATAAGAGGAGACTATGGCTCGTTCAAGACAATACAGTGGAAAGCGAAGAAGAGAACGGAAGAATGTCCCAGAGGGAATTGCCCATATTCAATCTACGTTTAATAATACGATTGTTACCATTACTGATCCGGCCGGCAATGTTATTGCGTGGGCAAGCGCGGGCGGACAGGGGTTTAAAGGGTCACGCAAAAGTACTCCCTTTGCAGCTCAGACCGCTGCCGAAGTGGCAGCCCGTAAGGCGATGGACCAGGGGATGAAGAGGATAGAGGTCTACGTCAAAGGGCCAGGTTCTGGAAGAGAGGCGGCTATTCGCTCCTTACAGGCTGCTGGGCTGGAAATTAGTCTGATACGAGATGTGACTCCCATTCCGCACAATGGCTGTCGGCCCCCAAAACGTCGAAGAGTGTAAAAAACGAGCGATTTATCTAGGAACTTAGAGCGAGTATTTCTCTCTTGTCGTCCCGCAGCGGCGCGGAGGGAAGTCCAATTGTCATCCCGCAGCGGCGCGAAGGGAAGTCCAATTGTCATCCTGAACGTAGTGAAGGATCTCGTACAACAGAATGACATGAGGTTTACTCGTTATGAGTTCTTGAAATAAAAGAAGAGGGAGGAATCTTGGCAAGATATCGCGGTTCGGTCTGTCGGTTATGCCGACGAGAAAATATGAAGCTTTTTCTGAAGGGTGAGCGATGCATCGGGGATAAATGTGCGATAAGCCGACGGAATTATGCTCCGGGAGATCATGGACAGCGGAGGCCGAAACCAACAGAATATGGTTTGCAGTTGCGTGAGAAGCAGAAAGTCAAACGGATCTATGGACTCCTTGAGCAGCAGTTTAGTAACTATTTTACCAAGGTAGAACGAGTCAAGGGTATTACAGGCGAGCAACTCTTAATTCTGCTGGAACGACGTCTAGATAATGTCGTGCATCGGTTGGGTTTTGCCACCTCCCGAGCCCAGGCTCGGCAACTCGTTCGTCATTCGCATTTTTTGGTTAACGGACGGAAGGTCAATATCCCTTCTTATATTGTAAATCAGGGAGATACGATAGAGGTCAAAGAAAAGAGTCGGAATCTCGAAGTCATACAAAATGCCCTGGAGGCGGTAGAACAACGAGGGATTCCCCAGTGGCTCGAATTGGACAAGGCCAACTTTCGGGGTAGTGTCCATGCTTTGCCTGATCGAGAAAGCATCTCTTTGCCCATCAACGAACAATTGATCGTTGAATTGTATTCGAAATAAGGATAAGGGCCCTATTTCCCAGGTGGGGTATAGCGTATGAAGACTATGTGGAATGAGTTTCAAAAACCAAAACGTATTGAATGTGACCAAGAAACGCTGACCAATTACTATGGAAAATTTATTGCCGAACCACTGGAACGAGGGTTTGGCATCACCATAGGGAATGCTCTTCGTCGCGTTCTCCTCTCTTCCTTACAGGGATCGGCTATTACATCCGTCCAGATCGAAGGGATCTATCATGAATTCTCGACCATTCCCGGAGTACGAGAGGATGTTACAGAGATTATTCTGAACCTCAAAGAGTTACGACTAAAACTGCATGCCGATCATCCCAAAGAGATCTATATCAAGGCGGAAGGGGAATGTGAAATTCGAGGAAAGGATATTATCACCGATGCGGATGTGGAAATTCTCACCCCGGATTTGCACATTGCCACCTTGAATCGGGATGGAAAGTTGAACATGACCATGGTGGTGAAAAAAGGCAGAGGGTACGTTCCGGCTGAACAACAGGTGGAAGAGGGGATGCCTACTCAGGCTATTCCGATTGATGCAATCTTTTCGCCAATCCGGAAAGTCAACTTTCGGGTGGAGAATACCCGGGTAGGCCATTCAACCGATTATGATCGGCTCTTAATAGAAGTCCATACCGATGGCAGTATTTATCCTGAGGATGCGCTTGCGCATGCGGCAAAGATTTTGAAAGACCATCTCCAGATCTTTATTAATTTCCGGGAGGAGGCAGAACCAGAAATCTCTCCAGTCGATGAAGAGCGACTCAAGATGCTGGAAAATTTGAATCGCAGTGTGGATGAGCTGGAACTCTCGGTGCGTTCTTATAATTGTTTGAAAAACGCCAACATTAGAACCATCCGGGAATTAGTCCAGCGAACCGAATCGGAAATGCTCAAAACACGGAATTTTGGTCGCAAATCTCTGAATGAAATCAAAGAGATCCTTGGCAGTATGGGCTTAAGTTTAGGGATGGACCTCTCCGCCATCGATACACTCGAAGCCAAAACAGGAGCAACAGCAAATAAGGAAGACCAGGTATAGAGCGAGGGAATATCTCATGCGACATCTTCGCAGTGGACGAAAACTAAACCGCAGCAGTAGTCATCGTCGGGCGCTGTTACGGAATCTGGCAACAGCCCTCTTTCTTCATGAACGTATTAGTACAACCGAGGCCAAAGCTAAAGAGTTAAAGCGGCTGGCAGATAAAATGGTCACCCTGGGAAAAAAGGGGAGTCTGGATGCTCGGCGACGAGCTCTGCGGGTACTCTACGATAAGACAGTCGTCAAAAAGCTCTTCGACGAGCTGGCTACACGTTATCGAGAACGGCCAGGAGGATATACTCGGGTCATAAAACTGGGTACCCGAGATGGGGATAACGCTGAAATGGCTCTCATTGAGCTGGTAGATGCACCACCGCAAGACAAAAAATAAATAGGGACACCTGTATGCAAGCAGAAATTGTCATGATCGGTACCGAGCTTTTGTTAGGGCAGATTATTGATACGAATGCCGCCTATCTCGCCCAGCAGCTTAAAAATCTGGGGTTGAATCTCTACTATAAGACCACAGTCGGTGATAACAAGGAACGAATTCGAGCGGTAATCGAGCAAGCCCATAATCGTTCCGAAGTGGTCATTACGTCTGGTGGTCTCGGCCCTACTCTGGATGATCTGACCCGGGAAGCCATTGCCGAAGCAGTGGGAGTTAAGCTGGTCTTTCGACAAGATTTGATGGATCAGATCGCTCAGCGGTTTCAAAAAATAGGTTCCCCGATGAGTCCGAATAACGCCAGACAGGCCTATATTCCCGAAGGGGCTATTCCCATGGAAAATCCGCGTGGTACCGCTCCCATCTTCGCCTATGAAGATGCGAAGGGGACGATTATTGTGCTCCCAGGGGTACCGCATGAATTGAAATATCTGATGGAAAATAAGGTTATCCCCTATTTGAAAAATCGGTTCGGGATCAAAGAGCTGATCAAGTATAAAACCCTGCGCACCACTGGTATTGGAGAGAGTCGAGTCGATGAGGCGATCAAGGATCTGATCGAGCAGGGAAGAAACCCGACCATTGGCTTGCTGGCCCATATCGGTGGAGTAAGTATCCGCCTGACTGCTAAAGGAGAAGAGGAAGCGGTGCTGGATCGGATGATCGGAAAGGTGGAAGAAGAGATCCGTCGCCGGTTAGGAGAGTATATTTATGGGGCAGACGATCAGACTTTAGAAGGAGCGGTAGGCGATCTTTTGCAACAGACTCAGAAAACCCTCGCCGTGGTAGACTCGGTACAGGGAGGAATCTTGATTCCTAAGATTACTGGGGTACGTCAGGCTGCTTCTTTTTTCAAAGAAGGGATCGTCTTATACTCCGAAGAAGCCAGGAAGCGATTCTTCCAACAATGTATGATCGACGCTCCCCCTCTCCAGGCCAGTCCGGAATTATCCCAAAGTATGGCCCAAGGGGTCCGTCTCCTGACTAACGCAGATATTGGCCTGTGTGTCCTCGGCGCAATCTCTGATCCTGCTCATCCTTCTGAAGAGCCCACTGCCCTGGCCCATGTCGGTCTTTCGGATAGACAGGGACATACTCTGAGCCGAACTTTTACCATGTCGCGGACGCTCTCGTATATCCAGGAGCGAATAGCTCTTTTTGCGTTAGAGACCCTTAGACGCTATTTGCTGGGAGTTCAGTTGACCTGAGCGGATAATCTGCCCCAGGGGGGAGGGCGACACAGAACGCTCATTCTTTCATCAGCTTTTCGTCAGCTTAAGGGCGTTTTCTTCTTCGTTCTCCTCTGCTGTGATACTCTCCATTTTGATCCGTAAGCGCAAATCATTCGCACTATCGGCATAGGCAATGGCATTCTCATAACTGATACGACCCTGTTTGTAGAGAAGATAGAGGGCATGATCGAATGATTGCATGCCATCTTGTATCCCTCTATTCATCGCTTCTTTGAGTCCTCCAATATCCCCTTTTAAGATCAGATCGGCCACGCGTGGGGTATTAATTAAAATCTCCACTGCTGCCGCTCTTTTTCCATCGAGTGCAGGCACCAGGCGCTGGGAAACGATCGCACGCAGATTCAGGGAAAGCTGTAAGTGGATCTGCGCGTGGCGTTCCGCTGGAAAGAAATTCATGATCCGTTCAAAGGCTTGATTTGCGTTGTTAGAGTGAAGTGTGCCCAGACACAGGTGTCCGGTTTCCGCAAAGGTTATCGCCGCTTCCATGGTTTCCGTATCTCGAATTTCCCCGATCAGAATCACATCTGGAGCTTGCCGCAACGTGTTTTTGAGTGCTGCAGCAAAGGAGAGGGTATCCGTTCCCACCTCTCGTTGAGTCACTACAGATTTCTTGTGGGGATGCACAAATTCTATCGGATCTTCAATCGTGATGATATGACCGGGCGAATGGGTATTCCGATAATCGATCATCGCGGCTAATGTGGAAGACTTACCAGAGCCAGTAGCTCCTACGACAAAAATCATCCCCCGTTTCGCCATAATGATATCCTTCAATTGCGGGGGGAGCCGGAGTTGCTCTATGGTGAGAATTTCTATCTTGATCTGGCGAATGACCATCCCTATACAGCCCCGTTGCCGAAAGAGGTTTACGCGAAATCTCCCCAGGTCAGGATAATAGAGGGCCAGATTTAACTCAAGAGTTTGCTCAAATTCTTTGCGTTGTCTCTCATTCATGACCGAGCAAGCAAGGGCTTCTAGATGGTGGGACTGAAGAGGTTGTTTGCTCAGAGGAGTGGTGATCCCTTCGATACGATACATGGGTGGAGCGTCCACCGTAAGGTAGATATCAGAAGCATTTTTATCCACCATGATCTTCAACAAATCTTTGATCGTCATTCGGTCCTCCTTGAGCCGGTCCCCGGGACTATGAATCGAAGATGGCCGGATTACTGGCTCGCGCTAGCGCCTCTTCTCTGCTCACTAAGCCCTTCATAACCAAATTCTTTAATGCTTGATCCATGGTCTGCATCCCGTGTTGCTGTCCGGTCTGGATGACCGAGACCATCTGCGGCACTTTCCCTTCACGGATCAAATTCCGGATCGCAGGAGTGCCAATCATAATCTCCAACGCGGCTACCCGTCCTTTCCCATCTCTTCGTTTTAACAGAGTCTGCGTGATGACTGCCCGAATCGATTCGGAGAACATCGCCCGCACCTGGGCTTGCTCTTCTGCTGGAAAGACATCGATAACCCGGTCTACTGTTTTGGGTGCGCTGCTAGTGTGGAGTGTTCCAAAGACGAGATGCCCTGTTTCGGCAGCGGTGAGGGCAAGCGAGATGGTCTCCAGGTCCCGCATTTCTCCAATCAGAATGACATCCGGATCCTCGCGAAGAGCTCCTCGGAGGGCAGCGGCAAATGACCGGGTATGAGGCCCCACTTCCCGTTGATTGACCAGACAATTTTTCGATTGGTGCACAAATTCGATCGGGTCTTCTATAGTCAAAATATGCCCATATTCTTCCGTATTGATCAGATCGATCATGGCAGCCAGGGTGGTAGATTTTCCACTACCGGTAGGCCCGGTCACCAGTACCAGCCCTTTATCGTATTTGGCAATCTGTCTGAGAATAGGAGGGAGCCCCAACTGTTCAAACGAGAGGATCTTGGTAGGAATGGAGCGGAAGACAGCGGCAATCCCACGCCGTTGCATCATCAGATTGACTCGGAAACGGGCCACCTCCCCTAATTCGATGGAAAAATCGATATCGTGATATTCCTCAAAAGTCTTTCTCTGCGTGTCATTGAGAATATCATAGACCATTTCCCGCACCTGTTCCCGGGTGAGCGGTGGTACATTCACCTTTTTCATATCCCCATGCAGGCGAATCATTGGTGGTTCGCCTGCACTGACATGTACGTCTGATGCTCCCGCTTTATGAGCAAATAACAACAATTCTGATATATCCATGGTCTTACCTCCTGGTTTCCCCTGAATGATCGGATTATGCCCTCGTTTTGCGCCGCACTTCGGTAAAAGAGACTTCTCCTTTCATAGCCATCTGCCAAGCCTGTGTGTACAGGGTTGTTCTATTGGTAGAACGAATGAGAGCGTGCAGCTCTTCCGGTGTCACATTTTTGAGGAGTCCCTGTCGGAGGGGATCCCTCATTTCAAGCCATTCATAAAGAGTCTTCGGGTCACTAAACCCGGTGTATTGACACGCGGCACACCCTCCCTCTCGATACCATTCCTTCTGGGCAGTGGCATTCCCTGTTTCCTCCTCCGATAAACCTTCTTCCCTGAGTGGTTCTGGATTCGTCTCCCTCTCTTTGCAGTGTGGGCAGAGCTGGCGGAGTGTACTCCGGGCCAGAATGCCGAGAAGAGTAGTGGAGAGTAAAGAGGGGGCCTGGAGGTGCTGACGAAGAAATTCAAGAGCCTGAAATGTATCATACAATTCGGTAGCCCCCAGTACAAGAGTACCGGAAAGGGCAGCATGGAGGAGGAGGGAAGCCTCTCTCTTCGGGAGCAGAGCAAATTGATCGACTAAAAGAAGGTCGGGATGTTGAGCCAGGGCATGGTCTACAGCGGTTGCATAGGTCAGACCAGGGAAGCGATCAAGACAAATCTGATGTACTTCTGGATATCGAAAGAGCTGAGTCTGTTCGATAGTGATCACTTTTTTACTCTGGAAACGAGGAACCTCTGCTAAAAGCGTATAGAGCGTGGTGACATTTTCTGTAATACCCGGACCAGTAACCAGCAATAGACCACTCTCTTTTTGCAAGAGGAGACGAATGCTCATCAACAGGGAAGATTCCATCGCGGGCGGGGAGTGAGAAAAAACTCTCTCTGGAAAGCAGAGCTTCAGAACCATTGTTTCTCCCTGACTGGTGGGCAGGATAGAGAGGTGGATAGAGGACAGGGTATCGAAGATCCTGGTGGTAAAGGAGGATCGTTGAAAGAGGTTCTCTTCGATCCGGAGATTGCCGAGAAGCTTGAGGCGGCTGAGAATAGGGTAATGCAATGCACGAGAGACTCGCTCCTGTTCTACCAGGATGCCCTTAATCCGGTAGCGAATACGTAGCGAGTCAGCCGCAGGATCAAAATGAATTTCCTCTGCTCCTTGGGAACAAGCTTGCAGAAGATGTCTGTTCAGAAAAGCGAGGCTCGAAAACTCCTCGGAACCCGGCTGAGGTTTTGTGGAGAGATCCGAAACGCTCTCCGGGCAAAAGACCGCCTCGAGGCATTTTTGTATAGCAGCCTGCGAGGCCAGAGCAACCTTAATCTTGCATCTCGTGATATTGGTCAGATCTGCAATGGCCTGCGTATCGGTAGGGTCAGCCATAGCAATGGTGAGTTCGTTATCAAGCTGGACTAAAGGAATCAACAGATACTGTCGAAGAACTTTTTCCGGAATATGCTGGACTAAATTCTGATCAATCATCTCCGGAGTGAGTTCGACATAAGGGATTTTCAAGTGATTGGCCAGGGCCCAATTGATTTGATCCTGGGTCAAAAATCCCATTTCTATAAAAGCCTTTCCCAGTCGGGTATGGCGTCTCTCGCTATACGCTAAAGCATCATCAAGCTGAGCCTGCGTAATAAGATTATAGGTGAGGAGTATCTCTCCTAGCCGGAGAGGCTCGAGGCGTACATCACTCTCCTCTCTCCAGGCATGATTTGGCTGGTTAGTAAAATCTGGTGTTCCCTCATCAATGATCTCAAATTTCATCGTGAGATCCTTTCATTGTTACCGAATGTGAACTATACCTTGTTGTCCTGTTTCACTTCTAGTGCCTGGTCAAACTTGTTTTTGTGCGTGCCTTTTCTCCCCTCTCTCTTGAGGGGTTCAGGGGCGGACACCTTCCCCCCCACCTTGATCCTCCCCCACCAAGGGGGAGGAAAATGACAGTGTCCCCCTGTGCTGGAGGGAGAAGTGCATGCTTCACTGCGTGATCCTGTCCGCCCCTGAACCCTTGAGGGGAGAGGGCCAGGGTGAGGGTGAAAAGAGGGAACCTCTCACCATTTTCCCCTTGACCAGACACTAGTGTGGAAACTTTCCCAAGCTATTCGTGGGTAGAACAGAGCATTGCATCATCTACCTCACCGCACACTGAAGATCATTACCAGGTTTCTGCCGGATCATCTGCTGTAGTCAGGATGAGCTCCACCTGATTCTCTGTAGCTCCATAGTTATATATCGGCAGCTTGTTAGATTTTTTTGAGAAATTTTCTTTGCTCATCCTTGCAGAAATCTTCCCTATTTCCTTTCTTAAGTAACTATGACGAATTTTGCCTAAAAGCCAACAGTAGGGTGGGCTCAGCCCACCGAGAAGAACCAGTGCTGTGTTGGTGGGCACAGCCCACCCTACCCCTGGCTTTTGTGAAAAATGCTTAGTGATACTTACTTACCCATTCAATGCCAGAATGATGTATTGTTGTCATGCTGAGCTTTTCCCTCCGCTCCCGGCTAAGCTCTTCACCTTGGTCCAGAGTGACCTCTAGTGTATGCAATATTTCCATATCGAACTGGTAGCAATCAGAAGCTTTGCAGGAGAATCTGGCCTGGAGGGGTGAGAAGTATTTTCTCACTTGACTGGAATGAGAATGTTATGTTATAAGAAAAAAATATTTTAATCCTTTAAATTAAGGTGGACTCTTGAGGCCAGGGATCAGGAATCTACAGTGCAGGACGTAGAGGGAATTAGAGTAGCCCTGGAGTAAAGAAAAATAGGTATGCAGCAGATATCCGAGCAGATTTTTCGTGTCCTTACGCGTCGCTATCTGTTTGTCCTGGGTTTTTTGGTAGTGCTCTTTATAGCTTCTTACTTTATTCTTGATATAATCGTTCAGTCTCAGGAAATTCATGGAGCCATAATCAATATCAGTGGTCGTCAACGCATGCTCTCGCAGCGTATCAGCCTGTTCGCTTTACAACTGGTCACCACACAGGAACCGATTGCCCGAGAGAAGCTACGACGACAATTGTTGAGCGCAGTCCACCTCATGGAAATGTCTCATGCTGGCCTGCTGCATGGGAACCGAGACCTGAACCTGCCTGGGAATCCTCCGCCTCAGGTGCGGGCGATTTACTTTGATCCTCCTATGCGTCTGGATGAGCAGGTGCGTGCTTATTTAGCAGCGGCAAAGGCCCTGGTAGAAGCCCCAGATGCTGAGCTCACCCTTGCGAATCCTTCTCTGCAGTATTTACTAGCTGAGCGCCACCGTGAAGACTTGCTCAATGGATTGGAAGCAGCAACGGCTCAGTACCAAAGCAAGGTGGAAAAGGATGTCTATAGCTTACGGCGGCTCCAGACGATAATCTTTGGTATTAATTTGTTAGCCTTGCTGCTGATGGGAGTCTTTATTTTTGGCCCCGCGGTACGTCGAGTTCGACGGGAAGTGAGTGAGGTGGAGGTATATGCTCAAGCCATTGTAGAGACAGCCCCTGATGGGATTATTACCACTGATAAACAAGGGATCATTAAGTCCTTTAATCCAGCCGCTGAGCGTATTTTTCATTATACCGCAGACGAAGCGATTGGCCGGAATATCACCCTGTTCTTGCCCGACCTCTCCTTTGAAGAATCTGCTGGTCTGAGACAACCGCCCCCTATCGGTGAGATGGTCGGTCGGCGTCAAGATAGTTCGACTCTTCCTGTGGAGTTAACCGGGAATATAGCGCATCTGAATAGGGAGACTCTTTTTATCGGTATTGTGCGCGATATCACCCAACGGAAACGGATAGAAGAGGCATTACGAACCAGTGAAGAGCGCTACCGTCTGGTGGTAGAGGGATCGCTTCAGGGGATGTATCTCCGTAATCAGGAGGGGATTATTCAGTTTGCAAATTCGGCTATGGCTAAAATCCTGGGCTATAGAGATCCCCAGGAACTGCTCGGTCAACATTACCAGATCCTGATTGCTGCTCATGAACAGTCCCGTATAGAAGGGTATACAATGGCCCTGCTGCGAGGAGAAATAACGCCCTCGCCCCTGGAGTATCAATGCGTCTGCAAAGATGGGACCATCATCTGGGTACAATGCTTGGTTTCAATAGTCATGTGGGAAGAAGAACCGGCTATCCTGTCTGCTGTTGTGGATATTACCGAACGTAAGCGACTGGAGGCACAACTTCTCCAGGCTCAGAAGATGGAGGCGATTGGAACTTTAGCCGGAGGTATTGCCCATGATTTCAATAATATTCTTGCTGCCATCCTCGGCTATACCGA
>FWPU01002076.1_pt1 | contig 57201 bp, 46 predicted proteins | sample 2228361 | NCBI WGS metagenome assembly FWPU01 (sample SAMEA103939777, study PRJEB20133) | metagenome | reverse complement strand
CTTCCGATGAGCGAGAAGAAGCCCTGCGGCAAGAGTTGTAGCAAAACATAAATGAGTTTATCGGTGTGCATTGATAGGTGTAGCGATTAGTTACAATCTCACTTCGATTCCGTGATGCGCAAGATAGCGTTTGGCTTCGATGATGCTGTATTGGCGATAGTGAAAGATGGAGGCGGCGAGTGCGGCGTCGGCTTGTCCTTCGGTGAAGGCGTCTTTGAGGTGGGCTAAATTTCCCGCGCCGCCCGAGGCGATGACGGGAACGGAAACCGACGTAGAAATCAATCGGAGGCTTTCCAAGTCGTAGCCCGATTGCGTGCCGTCTTTATCCATGCTGGTGAGCAGAATTTCGCCTGCGCCGAGTTCGACGACTTGTTGCGCCCATTGGAGTGCATCTAATCCCGTTGGCGTTTTGCCTGAGTGGGTAAAAACTTCGTAGCGATTGCCCACGCGCTTGATGTCAATGGCTACAACGACGGCTTGTGCGCCGAAGCGTTCGGCAAGTTCCGTAATGAGGCTTGGCGTTTGGACGGCGGCAGTGTTAAGCGAGACTTTATCGGCACCGTGCAAAAAGGCTTGCCGTGCGTCTTCCAATGTGCGGATTCCGCCTCCGACCGTGAGCGGAATGAAGACTTCTTCGGAGACTTTTCGGACTTCTTCGAGCGTTGTTTTTCGGGATTCAATTGAGGCGGAGATGTCGAGAAAGACGAGTTCATCGGCGAGTTCGGCGTTGTAGAAGCGGGCTTGTTCCAAAATTGAGCCTGCATCTTTGAGCGATTGAAAATTGACGCCTTTGACGACGCGCCCATCTTTGACATCAAGGCATGGGATAATGCGTTTGGCGAGCATGTCAAATGAACTTAATCATCATATCGCCCTTTTTGGCGGCAAGGGGTTGTCGTTTTGGTTCTTCCTGCTCTTCTTCTTCAGGTGCGGGAGGTAATGGTTCGTTTGGTTCTAATCCGCGATAGCGTCGCTCGGCTTCTTCGGACGAAATAGGCTCGAGCGCGTAATCAATCAGGTCGTCCATTTCTGCAAAATAGCTGAACTTCATGCCTTCAAGGGCTTCGGCATTGGTTTCAAGCACATCGAGCACGTCGTTGCGATTTTTTTCAGGGAGCAGGATTTCGACGATGCCTGCGCGTTTTGCGGCAAGAATTTTTTCTTTAATGCCCCCGACAGGAAGCACATGTCCACGCAGCGTGATTTCGCCTGTCATAGCGATTTTGCCTTTCACGTTGCGCTGGGTGAAAATCGAGGCGAGCGAGGTTAAAATTGTAACACCTGCGGAGGGTCCATCTTTTGGAATCGCGCCTTGGGGAATGTGCAGGTGCACGTCCCAGTATCGGAACGCTTCATCAGGAATGCGGAAATAGTCCGCACATGATTTCAAATACGACAGCGCGGCTTGTGCCGATTCTTTCATCACATCGCCAAGTTGCCCAGTTAAAATCAAGCGTCCATTTCCTTTGGTTACGGTGGACTCGATGAAGAGGATATCTCCGCCAGAGGGCGTCCAAGCCAAGCCGACGGCGACACCTGGAACGAGCACGGGTTCGTCGACTTCGGGAAAGAATTTTTCTAAACCCAAATACTTTTTGAGCGAGTCAACTGTTACTCGAATGGGTTGAATTGGTTTGGCTTCGTCTTCGTCAAGGCGCATGGCAATATCCATCGCAATACTTCGGAAAATGCTGGCGAGTTCTCTATCTAAGTTTCTTACGCCGGCTTCTCGCGTATAGGAATTGATAACTTTGCGGAGAGCCTCGTCGTCAATCTCCACTTGACCTTTGAGAATCCCGTGTTCTTCCATTTGTCTTGGAATCAGGTATTCTCTTGCGATGTGCATTTTCTCGAGCTCGGTATAGCCGTTAATCGTGATGACTTCCATTCGGTCGCGCAGGGCATGCGGAATGGACTCGAGCGTATTTGCCGTTGCGATAAACATCACGCGCGAGAGATCGTAAGGAATCTCGAGATAGTGGTCGCTGAACGAATGATTTTGCGACGGGTCTAAGACTTCCAGCAAAGCGGAGCTGGGGTCGCCGCGATAGTCATTTCCGAGTTTATCGATTTCATCGAGCATAAAAACAGGGTCGCTGGTTCCGGCTTTTCTCAAGCCTTGAATGATGCGACCGGGCATGGCACCGATGTAAGTTTTGCGATGTCCACGAATTTCAGCTTCATCTCTGACGCCACCGAGCGAAATTCTCACAAAGGTTCTGCCTAAAGCCTTAGCGATAGATTTACCGAGCGAGGTTTTGCCGACGCCGGGCGGACCGACGAAGCACAAAATCGGGGCTTTCATGTTCGACTTCAACTTCAAGACGGCAAGATATTCCAAAATGCGCTTTTTGACTTTTTCAAGCCCGTAGTGGTCGGCGTTCAAGATGCGCTCGGCTTCGCGCAGGTTGATTTTGGCGTTGGTGTAATTGCCCCAAGGAAGCACGAGCACGGTATCGAGGTAATTGCGCGTTATGCCGTAGTCGGGCGAGACTTGCGGAATGCGCGAGAGTTTATCGATTTCTTTATCAAGTTGTGTGCGAAGGTCATCGGGCAGTTGTTTTTTAGCGAGCAGCTCGCGCAGTTTGACCACGTCTTGCATTTGCCCGTCATACTCACCAAGTTCGGATTGAATGGTTTTGAGCTGTTGGCGCAAGAAAAATTCGCGCTGGGCTTTGTCCATATCCATCTTCACTTTGGTTTGAATTTGGTTGGAAAGTTCCAGCACTTGAATTTCTTTCGTCAGAAGCTCAATGAGTTTTTCAGCACGCACCTCGATAGAATCAAGCGCAAGCAGTTCTTGCTTTTGGCTTGCCGTTACATTGAGATTTGATGAAATGAAGTGAATTAAAAACGTCGGATTGTCGATGTTTTGAATCGCGTAACTGGCTTCATTCGGGATATTTTGTGAGAGCTCGACGACTTTTGACGCAAGTTGTTTGATGCTTCGCGAGTAGGCGTCAAGTTGGGAAACGGCTTTGAGCTCATCGGCGATGATGGACGTTTCCGCGACGAAAAACGGTTCGATTTGTGTGAATTTTCCCAAGCGCACGCGCCTAACGCCTTGCACAATCAGGTTCGCGCTTCCATCGGGAATTCGCAACACTTTGAGCACGCGCCCGACCGTTCCCAGTCGGAACAAGTCGTCTTCGGAAGGCTCATCAATGTTAGAGTCGGCTTGCGTTACGAAGGCGATGAATTTTTTGTCGCCCAACGCGTCAAGGAGTGCGATGGATTTTTTTCGCCCGATGCTGACGGGCATCACGATGTCCGGAAAAAGAACGGTGTTTCTCAACGGCAACACGGGCAACTGCGAATCCATCGGCAGGTCAAAGTGCACCCCTGCCCCCGATGCGGCTTGTGGCAACGTTTTTGCAAGTTCATCGAGCAAACCCGATTGCACAATTTCAAAAAAAATGTCTCTAAAATCGTCTCTCATGTTTGAGTGTTATTCAACCCGATAATTTGCCCTAAATGCATTTTGGACTTCCAACTTGAACACTTTGCCTTCCGTTGCAAACGCATTCCGATAAAAAAAGAATTGAACAAGTCAATTCGCTTCAGCGAAAGCATACTTCCTGAACTTCACATCTTACTGCGATACAACCTACTGCTGAACTGCTTGAACTACGGGAAAAAGAAATGTCGAAAACAGACGCGGCAACAAAGTCTACTCTTGGCGGCGTTTCCTGAATTGAAGACGGGAACTACAACGCGCACCAAATCCTTTTTGGACTGCACATACAAAGATACACTATGAGTTACACATTCTCCACTCAAAAACCTAATGGAATACGCAATAATTTTGTAGGTTTTGTTTTGTAGGATTTCGTAATTGAACACAGCACGGAAACGCAACATTAGATTACTTCATAAAGTTTGACCGCCTTGAAAATTCTTTTGAGCAGAACGCTTCTTCCGTTCCTCATTTGGGTTGTGTATTTGACGCTTCGCAAACGCGTTCAAGGAAAGCTTCCTGAACGGAAGAACATGATTGTGGCGTTTTGGCACGGCAAAATGCTTGTCGGCTGGCTCTTGGCAAAGTCGCTTGTTCGCCCCAAGAAGTGCTACGCCGTTGTAAGCCTCTCAAAAGATGGAACGATGCTTGCCAACGCGCTTGAAGTGTTGAACTTTGGCTTGATTCGTGGATCGAGTTCGCGTGGCAAGGAAGCGGTCAAAGCGGAAATGATTGATTGCCTGCGGTCTGGTCATGCGATTGCCATTACGCCCGACGGACCGCGCGGCGCGCGCCATGTCTTCAAATACGGCTCGGTGCGCATCGCCTCTGAAACACAAACACCGATTCTTTTCGCCGAGATTAATCTTGACAAAAAATGGCGACTCGAGAAAAGTTGGGATAAGTTCGAAATTCCAAAACCATTTTCAGACGTGCATATTCATTTAACTCGTATTGATGTGCCCAAGTTTGAAACGGAAGACGACCTGAAAGCCTTCACCAATTCGCTCACTGCAACTTTTCATCAACGCACTTGAAACTACATCGCACTCTTGCTTCTCTCTTCTACGGCGGCGCGATTGCTTTGCGAACTTGGCTTTTTGATAGAGGCATTTTGAAGGCGTTTCAATCGCCGATTCCGGTTGTCTCTGTTGGGAATTTAACCACAGGCGGCGCGGGCAAAACCCCGTTTGTGGATTGGATTGTCAAACACTATCACCGTGAAGGTAAGCGCGTGGCGATTCTTTCACGTGGCTACGGGCGCAAGTCCAAAGGCGTGATTCTTGTATGCGACGGCGCGCTCGTGCGCGTCAGTGCCGAAGAATCGGGCGATGAGCCAATGATGCTCGCACGCCGAAACCCGACCGCCATCGTCATCGTCGCCGAAAAACGCGCCGACGGCGTCAAGTTTCTTCTCGAAAAATTTGCCTCTCACCTGCCCGACGTGATTTTACTTGACGATGGATTTCAACATCGCGCTCTTGCACGCGACCTGAATTTGCTCGTCGTTCATGCCGAACAAAATCCCGCGCACGATTCGCTCTTGCCGCTTGGACGCTTACGCGAACCCCAGAGTGCTATCCATCGCGCCGATATGATTCTGCTTTCAAAAGTTACGCGCTACACCGACCTCCCCTCGCTTGAACGCACGCTCCTGCCGTTTGGAAAACCAATCGTTAAATCACGTATCCAAATTGTTGGATTGCGCAGTTTCTTTTCAGGAGAACTCATTCCGCTTGGAACGCAAGCCTTCCTTTGGACTTGGGCGTTTGCGTTTTCAGGCATTGGCGATAGCCAAAACTTTATGGAAACGCTTCAATATGCCGGGCTTATCGTCGAGCATCAAAAACATTTTCCCGACCATCACACTTACACCGAATCCGACATTGAGTTCATTCTTTCCGAAGTGGTGCGGCATGGCATCAACATTGTCGTTACAACCGAAAAAGATTACTTCCGCTTAAAAGCCAATGAAACCCTTTTCAATCGCTTGAAACATATGGCGTGCTTTTACTTGGAAATTGCGTTTGAAGTCTTTGAAGGCGAGGCGGAGTTGAAATCAGCCTTGAACAACGTGCTTGAACGTCGTCGAAGTGTTCATTAGCGCGCGTTCATTTGAAAGCGTTTCAAGAACTGTTCAGTGAAAAAATTTTCAAGCGCAATAACTTTTTGGCGTGAGGTTTTGCCAGAGTGCAGTCGAACGTGGCTCTTTGGAAGTTGAAAGGTTTTGGCGAAGAACAAAAGGCATGCGTCGTTGGCGGCGTTTTCTACTGCTGGAGCGGCGACACGCACTTTAAGCGCATCGCCATGCACTCCCGCAAATTCAGTCTTGGACGCTCTTGGTTGAAGATGAACCGTGACGAACAGCGTGCCTGAACGTTCTTTAAGTGCGGATTTAATTGCCGCGACGTTTTCGGTTTCGCTCGGCGATTTCACCTGCATCTAAGTCTTCAATTTTTCTGCCGCGTTCATCATAGATTTTGCTTTGAATCATCACGCTGGCATCGTTGTATCGGTTTTCCTCTTTACGCTTGCCATCAGGGAAGAACACGCGCTCTTCGCCATATTGAAACCCCTGACGCCATGTTTGAGCCTTTTCCAAAAAGCCGTTGTCGTAGTAAGTGCGTCGCACGCCGTCCAATTTTCCGTTAGCGTAATTTTCTTCGGCGGCAAGCATACCACTGTTGAAGTAGATGCGCTTCGGTCCAGTCAGCACGCCATCAATCGTTGTAGTATAAGTTTCTTTGAGTTCGCCTTCGGGATAGTAGGTGTAAAGTTTGACGAGCCCAACCAGCACATCGTTTTCAAAGGTCGATTCGGATTCAACCAGTCCCTGTTCGTTGTAAGTTTTGGCGACGCCATTTTTCTTGCCTTGTGTGTAAGGCATTTCGGATTTGAGCGTGCTATTAGGATAAAACTCTTTGACGACGCCGTCGAGAATGTTGTTTTTGTAATTTTCTTCTCGCACCAGTCGCCCAAGTTCGTCATAGAATTTTGAGACGCCTTCGAGTTTATCGAGCAAGTAAGTGCGCTCGGATTGAATGACGCCATTCGCGTAGAAGGTCTTTTTGACTTCGGGTCCGAGCACGGGCTTGGTTTGAGCGAGAGTCTTGACGGGCGATTTTAATTTTTTGAGTTTTCGCATTTGGGCTTTGACCAGTGCAATTGGCACTGCGCCGCCGAGTTTGGTGCTAATCATGCCCGCAAGTCTGCCTTGCGCGTTGAGCAGTGCGCCGCCGTTTTGATTGAACGTCCATTTGAACGAGGCGGTCAAAACACGCGTCTTGCCGACCCTTTCAGGCTTCCCTGCTTCACCTTCGGAATAACTGACTTCTTTTCCTGCGTTGGTGAGTTCATAGACGACTTTGCCTTTGACAGCGGCACCAACTTTATTGAGATTGACGGGCGTTAAGCCGCTTGCATTGATACGAATCAGCGCGACGTCGTTGGCTTCATCGACGACGGCAACATCGGTCGCGAAGTATTCTTTGCCGTCAATCGTTACGCCAATCCAAGTGGCTTTTTCAATCGCGCTGGCACTGGTTGCAATGACGCCGTTTTTGGTGAGCACGAGTCCCGTAATCGGCGTGAAGGGTTTGTTGTCGCCGTTGTAAATCGCCAGTTGGGCGACGCCTTCTGCCACATCGGCAATCGCGTTTTCAACGGCTTTGCTTTGCGCAAAAAGGCTGGACGCTAATGGGCTGGACGAGGTGATGAGCAAGAGAAAAGCGAGAAGTTTTGACAAACGGTTCATAGCACGGATTGCAAGTTAGTTTTTTTGTAAGAAAGTCCTTAGCCAATGACTTTTGGCACTTTGAAAAATCGGTCTTGGGAATCTGGTGCGTTTTTGAGCGCATCTTGATTAGAAATTGACGGCACAGGTTTATCCTCGCGAAGCACATTTGTTCTATCGCCCATATTGGAAAGCGGCTGAATGTGTTCGGTGTTGAGTTCATTGAGTTTTTCCACGTAGGCTAATATCTCGTTGAGGTCGTGCGTCATGGCTTGCTTTTCTTCTTCCTTGAAGGAAAGGCGCGCCAGTGTTGCAATGTATTCTACATCTTCTTTGGAGACTGCCATGTTTCACAATGGTTTTACAATGGTTTGAGTGAAAACTGTCGATGGGAAATTTAGTGCAAATCTGCTTGAGATTAAAGTCGTTTGACTTCAAGCCGTTTTAGAGTCGTTTGAGAATTTTCTCGGCGACTTGTTTGACGAAATCCAAGTCGGATTTTTCGTCGCAGGTTTTGCAGACAAGTTTTTCGGTTTCGCACTTGCAGAGTTCTTTTTCTTGGAAATCTGCGAAGGCGCCGCGCCGTTCAAATTCTTTGTGCGTTTCGTAGAGATAGTCCACTTCTTGTTTTGTGAGCGGCACAATGCCGCCGAGCGTTTCGGCATAGACGAGCGTTTTTGCCGCGTGTTCCAATTTTTCAGTTCGATACAAGGCTTCGAAAATATCGTTTCCCAACACCACAACGCCGTGATTGGCAAGTAAGATGGCATTTGCCCAACTGATAAACGGCGCAAGCGAGCGCGGCACTTCGTCGGTGCTGGGTGTGGCGTATTGGGCGAGCGGCACAGGACCGATGTCTAAAATCACTTCGGGAAAGACGGCGAGGTCGAGGGCTTTACGAACGACGGCGAAGGCGGTAGTTGCCGTTGGGTGCGTATGCACAATGCCTTGCACGTCGCGCCGCGATTGATAAATGTAAAGATGCATCAAGCTTTCCGTTGAGGGCGGACGCTTGCCTTCGAGGAGTTTGCCTTCAAGGTCTATGAGGCACACGTCGTCGGGCGTTGCCGCTACTTTGAGCGTGCGCGTCGCCGTGATGTAAATGCCTTCTTCGGTGCGCATGCTGACGTTGCCGTCGTAACTTGCCACGAAGCCCAGCGCTGCACACTGACGCGCCACTTTGGCAACTGTTTCTTGATGGTTGTGATTCATTGCGTTTTAATCCCTGAACTCCATCAGGTAGCGTTCAATGAAATCGTCTATGTCGCCGTCCATGACGGCTTCGACGTCGAATCTTTCGTAGTTGGTTCGATGGTCTTTGACGCGGCGGTCGTCGAAGATGTAGCTGCGAATTTGCGAGCCCCATTCGATTTTTCGCTTTTTGCCTTCGATTTCGCGCTTTCGGGCTTCTTCTTCTTCGCGTCGTTTTTGATAGAGTTGAGCACGAAGCATTTTGAGCGCGCGCTCTTTGTTTTGGAATTGTGAACGCTCTTGTTGACAAGCCACAACAATTCCAGTTGGAATATGCGTAATTCTTACGGCGGTTTCAACCTTATTGACGTTTTGTCCGCCCTTGCCACCGCTTCGGAAGGTATCAATTTGCAGGTCTTCCTTGCGAATCTCGATATCGGCATCAGGCGGGGCTTCGGGATAAGCAAACACACTCGCGAAAGACGTGTGGCGACGTGCGTTGGCATCGAAAGGTGAAACGCGCACTAATCGGTGAACGCCGTTTTCGGCTTTCAAGTAGCCGTATGCATAGTCGCCTTGAATTTCGAGCGTTGCGGTTTTAATGCCCGCGCCTTCTCCCTCTTGGTAATCGTCGGTGTAGACTTTGAAGCCTTTGCGTTCTGCCCAGCGCATATACATTCGGTAGAGCATTTCCGCCCAGTCTTGCGCTTCGGTGCCGCCTGCGCCCGCGTGAATCGTGATGATGGCATTGCGCTTATCGTCCTCGCCAGAAAGCATGTTTCGGAACTCGATTGAGGTGATTTCTTTTTCAAGTGCCGCCAAATTTTTCTGTGCTTCGGTCTGATAAGTTTCTTCACCAAGTTCTTCTGCCACATCAAGCTATTCTTTTTCGCTTTTCAGTTTTGCCTCGAGCGATTTGTAAGTTTCGGTCCAAGATTTCAGGTCAGCAATTTCTTTGAGGATTTTTTGGGCGGCGACGGTGTCGTTCCAAAAGTCGTCGGCAGTTGTTTTGGCTTCAAGCGTTGCGATGGTTTGAAGTTTCTTATCGATGTCAAAGAAACCTCCGCAATCGTTCTAATCTTTCGGAGAGCGTGGTGAGTTTTTCGCGTTCAGGCTCGAACATATTTGGAAATGGTCGTTTTGCGTTTTTGAAAACAGGGCGCAAATATACAACACGGTTTGAAAGAGTGCGAAGGGTTCTCCCTTGCCGAAATTCTCTGCCAATTTGATACCTTTGCAGGTTTTCCGCCAAGTTTGTTTTGACGGGAAGAAGCAGTCTTTCTCACTATGAACACATCTGACCGTTCTCGAAGGGTGCCGCTTTCGCCTGACTCACAACAGGGCGTGAAAGTGATGGTGGTAACTTCGGTGATGCTCTCCTTTATTTCGTTTTGGCGCGCCGCCGCGATTGTTCTCAGCGACCTTGCCTCGACGGCGTATTACATTGGCGGAATTACAGAGCGGGCAATTGGCGAAGCGGCGCCTTATTTCATCATCAGCGTCATGATTTTCGCCTATGCAGTTCGGCTGGTGTATATCGAGTCGTGCTCGATGTTCACGCGCGGGGGCGTCTATCGCGTGGTGCGCAATTCACTGGGCGAAAAATTTGCTAAGGTTGCTGTTTCCGCCTTGATGTTCGACTACATTCTCACCGGTCCGATTAGTTCGGTTTCCGCCGGACAGTATCTCGTCGGGTTGCTCAACAGTCTTTCGGCGCAGTTCCAACTTGGCATCACGCTCCCTGTGAATCTTTCTTCACAACTGATTGCGATAGGCATTGTGCTTTACTTTTGGCGCGTCAATACCAAAGGCATGAGCGAGTCGTCGGAAAACGCACTTCGCATTATGCAAATCACGGTTGTGATGATTGTCATTATGCTGATTTGGTGCGGGATGACGCTCTATGTGCGCGGTTTCAACCTTCCCAAATTCATCATTGAGTTTAATGAAGAATCGCTGGGATTTTTGATGCATTTCCATTTAGGCGAGAAACTCTTATCGGGTGAGGTTTTAGGGGCGATAGGGATTCTGATTGCGCTCGGGCACTCGATGCTGGCAATGTCGGGCGAAGAATCCTTGGCGCAAGTGTATCGAGAAATTGAAGCACCGAAACTGCGCAATCTTAAACTGGCTGGTTTCGTCATTTTTGTTGTCAGCCTCACCTTTACTGGTGTCTTTTCCTTTCTTGCGGTGATGATTATTCCCGACGAGGTGCGCATTTCGCAATATGCCGATAATCTGCTTGCGGGGTTGGCGATGCATGTGGTTGGTTCTGATGAAGTCAAACTTGGCTTGCAAGCCTTTGTGGTTGTGGTTGGATTTCTGCTGTTGTCGGGCGCGGTGAATACGTCCTTTGTCGGAGCAAACGGCGTGCTCAATCGCGTGGCAGAAGACGGTATTTTGGCAGATTGGTTTCGCGAGCCGCACAAGAAATTCGGCACGACCTACCGCATGGTGAATATGATTACCCTCTTTCAACTCACGACGATTGTGCTTAGCGGCGGCGATGTGTATTTGCTCGGCGAAGCCTACGCTTTCGGCGTGATTTGGAGTTTTGTGTTCAACACGTTTTCCATGATGGTGCTTCGATTCAAAGACCGTCGTCCGCGCCGATTCAAAGTGCCGCTGAACTTCAAATTCAGTCAAGTTGAGTTTCCTGTTGGCATTTTGCTCGTGCTAATCGTGCTGGTGAGCGTTGCTGTCATGAACCTTTTTACCAAATCGATTGCGACCGTTGCGGGAGTTCTCTTCACGCTGTTTTTTCTGTTACTCTTCAGCATTTCAGAGCGGCTCAACCAACGCGCCAAAGAAGCCCACAAACGCGCCCGTTCCAAAGACGCGCTCTCGCTCGAAGAGCTTCAGAAATTGGAAAAGTTCAATCAAGAAATCGGACTCAAAATTACGCCCGAAGAAATCGGCTCCGAAAAACCAAAGCGGATTTTGGTGGCTGTAAAAAATCGTGCAAATTTGGAACACTTGATTCACTGTTTGGAACACACCGATACAGACGAAGTCGATGTGATTGTTCTGCGCGTGCGCATCTTGAACGCTAAAAACGGACAGACATTTGACACCGATATGCAACGCGATGAACGGCGACTTTTTACCGACGTCGTCAATCTCGCCGAAGACATCGGCAAGCCCGTCATTCCATTGATTGTGCCGGGCTACAACGCCTTTTACAGCATCGTCAATACCGCCAAGGAACTCGGTGTGTCGGAAGTCTATATGGGCGAATCGCAAGAGTTCAGCATGGAAACCCAGCTCGAAGAACTCGCGATGATTTGGGGCTATGAACGCAAAGACGAAAAAGAAAAAATGACCTTTCGCGTTTTTGCCGATGAAAAAAATAAAGTAGCAGTTGAACTTTAACCTTTTGCAACGATGACGAACAAATACACCTCGCTTTTGAGGCAACATGATTTCAAAGTAACCCGCGCACGCATCAAGATACTCGAGCGGCTTGAACAGGCTACGAAACCCATGACGGCGCAAGAGCTTCACGAGAAACTTGCCGATACGAAAATGGATTTGGCGACGGTCTATCGCTCGCTCAACAAGTTCGCCGACGCTGGCTTAATTTCTCGCGTTCAACTTGGCGATGAGTTTGCGCGATTTGAGTTCGTTAAACATCACCATCATCACATTGTTTGCAACTCGTGCGGCAAAGTGCAAGAAGTCGAGCTTTGCAACCTCAATGAACTCTCGAAGGATATTGCTCAAAAAACGGGGTTTCGCAACATTGCTCATCAGGTCGTTTTTCGTGGCGATTGTCAAGAGTGCGCCGCCGAGTTTCAATCGCAGTCATGAGAAAAAACGCTATCGTTATCGGCACGCGCAACAGTCCGCTCGCGCTCTGGCAGGCGGAATTCGTCAAAGCCGAACTTCAAACCTACTTTCCCCACCTTGAATTTTCACTTCGGCACATTCAAACGACAGGCGATAAAATTTTAGATTCGCCGCTTTCTAAAATCGGCGACAAAGGGCTCTTCACGCGCGAAATCGAGCATGCCTTGCTTCGCGGCGAGATTGACCTTGCCGTTCATAGCCTTAAAGACCTTCCGACACAAACGCCCGACGGGCTTACCATTTCCGCTATCACCAAGCGAGAAGACACTCGCGATGTGCTTATCTCCAAGACTCCAACAACTTTACTCACGCTTCCGAAAGGCGCAAAAGTCGCCACTGGCAGTTTGCGCCGACGCGCTCAACTTCTTGCGCTCCGCCCCGACCTTTCCATTCACGACATTCGCGGTAATCTTAACACGCGCTTCAAGAAGTTTTTTGAAAGCGATTTTGACGCCATGCTTCTCGCCTACGCCGGCGTTCATCGTTTAGGCTTGGACGAACACATCTCCGAATTGCTTTCGCACGACCTATTTTTGCCTGCGGTTGGACAAGGCGCGCTTGCCATCGAGACCCGCGCTGACGACACTCACATCGTGGCTTTGGTCGAGCGTCTCAACGACCGTGAAACGGAACTTTCCACCAAAGCCGAGCGCAGTCTGCTTCGCTCGCTCGAAGGTGGCTGTCAAATTCCCATCGGTGCCTTTGGCAGATTTGAAGCAGGTCAATTCGTCCTTAGCGCATTCGTCGGCACGCTTGATGGCAAAAAAACGCTCCGCGAAAGGCTTCTCAAACCCCACATCGCCAGCGTCAGCGACGCCGAAGTCGCCGGTATTGAACTGGCTGAACGCTTGCGCGAAAAAGGTTGCGACCACATTTTGAGCACCATTCGCAACATCTCTCAATAAACCTGATGCTTTCACCGCACGATTTTGATTCTCGTGATTTCAATAAATTTGAGAACTGCCAAACAATTAACTTCACAACGCTTGAAAACATACCATCACATTAACGGAGACAGCCGTAAGATGTCGGAGTTACTTGATAACTCCGTGCATTCTCGCGCGGCAATTGCTTTCAAATGAAGCTGAATTTGACGCCCTTGTCGATGCCGTCGCGGAAATAAACCGCGCAAAAAGCGAAGTAAAAATCATCGGCGAACTTTCCGCCAAAACCAAAACCTATTTGCAGAAAAAGCACATCAATCCTGATTTGGATTTTGTGTTGGTCGACGATAAAAAATCTTACACCCTTTGCGCAACGCTAAAAGCCCATCTCAACGGTTTTCCATTGAGGCGATGAAGCAACTGCCAGCATTCTTTACTCCCTCTCCTTTTAGGACAGGGTCGGGTTGAGGTTGCTCCTTCTCCTTTGTAGGAGAGGGTCGAGGTGAGGTTCAATTCATCATTCAATTGTGGAACTTTTCTATACATTCAGAAGTAAAAGAGCGGCGTTCCTATCCAAAATCATTGTAGCCAAAACCTTCAGTCTCTCAAAAAGCGTCAGCAACACGAATGTCGTTCTCAATCATCTTCTAATTCGTTAACAAAAGGAGGCAATATGTCATTTATGTCCGACGAAGAGCCGAAGCCGTTGGGCTCTCTCACCTATCAGCCTATCTTGTTTATCAACGGGCGTCCGATTTACCACGAATACGAAGTATATGAGTATCTCAATTCGCTCCTCTTCGCAAAAACCTTCGACGATGAGTGGGAAATGTATCGGGCGTATGATGATGAAAGCTCTCAAAAGGGGCTTAAATCAAAAGGGGCTTAAATTCATGCAAGAAAAATACAGAGGCGATTATCAAATCACGCGCGTCTCTGGAAGATTTTCGGAGTATGCAAGCCCTTTGCTTGTGATGCTCATCCATGACTTCGATGTCATTGAGGTTACCAGCGACTGCCACGGCGTTATCAAACTCACGCCTAAAAGGGTCAAAGACATTTGTTTAATTAGAAGAGGCATTGATTTTTTCTTCAAAACAACGTCCATTGCCAATTTCGCCGTCATCAACAGCAGATACACGCATCAAAACGTGCATGCGTTCTACAAAGGCATTGAAGACCTCGATAAGGTCTATCAGTTTCTGCCTTGCCCGACGGTTGAGCCGTTTTCCTTCAAGGAAAAATTGCTTCTGAATGCGAAAAAACTGATAAAAGCCGTCTTCTGACGGCTTTTTTGTGCTGTTAGGGATTATGAACGTTGAAACATTTTCCCTGCGAGTTGGCGCACGACGCCTTTCATTTCAAGTTCAAACAGCAAAATCAAAACATCAGAGACGTCCAGTCCGCTTTGTTCGGCAATGGTGTCGATATGAATCGGCTCGTGCGAGAGCAGGGCATAGATTTTTTGTTCGTCGAGCGTGAGGTCTGGGAGTTGGTTCATTTGTTCGAGGAGCGATGGCAGTTCGGGCAGGTGTTGAGGGTAGTCATGTATGACGTCGTCGGGCGAGAGCGCGAGTTTGGCTTGGCTGTCGCGAATGAGTGCGTTCGTGCCGTTGGATTTCGGGGAGAAGATGCTACCGGGCACGGCGAAGACATCGCGATTTTGCTCAATGGCATATTTGGCGGTAATCATTGCGCCGCCTTTATGGTCGGATTCCACAATGACGACGCCGAGCGAAAGCCCTGAAATGATGCGATTGCGTTTCGGGAAATTTTCAGCGATAGGTGGCGTGCCGAGCCACTCTTCGGAGAGGATTGCGCCGTTTTCCAAAATGCGCGGATAGAGTTTGCCGTTGGGGTCGGTGTAAATGGTATCAACGCCGTTGCCAAGCACGGCAAGCGTCCGCCCGCCCGCGTCCAGAGCGGCAGTATGGGCGACGGTATCAATGCCGAAGGCTAAGCCGCTGATGACCGTGAAGCCGTTTCGGGCGAAGGCGGTTGCAAATTTCTTCGTTACGTTTTTACCGTAATCGGTCGGGTAGCGCGTGCCGATAAGGGCAAGGCTTCGCAAATCTTGGGGCAAAAGCGTGCCGCGCACGAAGAAGTAAATCGGCGCGTCATAAATTTCTTTGAGGCGCGTGGGGTAGTCCTCATCTAAAATCGTAATGAGCGACGCGTTGAGTTTAATGAGCCGTTCAAATTGTGCATCAATGTCGGCTTCGACTTTCGCGCGTTCTTGGCTGTGAAGAAATTGAGAGATGCTTTCTGCCGTTGCCTCGCCGATATTTGGCGTGCGCGCAAGTTCGCGAATCGGCGCGTTCAGAATTTTATCGATGCTTTGGAATCGGGCAAGCAGGGCGCGCAGGCGCGTTACGCCGACGCCCGGAACTCGCGAGAGAAGCAAGAGGCTTTTTTGCGCTTGGAGGTTCATTAAACGAACGGATTAGAGTGTAAGGCTTGCCGTAAGTTGCTCGGAGTGCGCTTCGATGAGTTCTTTTGTTTTTTTCTGACGGAAAGCAAACATTTTCTCGATTTCGCGCTCAATGAACCTGCCTGCGAAAAATCCGCTAATGGCATCGGCGGGAAGTTCATACTCGACGCGGTCGGTGAGCCGCGTTTCAGTGTCAGAAATTTTCTCGAACAGGCGTGTTTGTTTCCAACTGTGAAAGGGACTTTTGTGAAGCACATCGACCATCTTGAACGGCGGCTCATAGACGGTGATTTCTGCTTCCCATCTTGACTTGAAAAACCCAAACTGTGTTACGTCAAGCACGACGCGCTGACCCTTGCCCGCAGGCGTCGCGGAAACCAATTTGACCTTGACGTCGGGCGGAGAGATTTTGAGAAGGTTCTCCGGATTATCGTGGAAGTGAAAGACCGATTCAATCGGCGCGTGAATCAAAATGGAACGCTCAAATGTGTGCATGGCGGTAACGGATTATTTCATCGCTTAACGAATAGGGCGTTAAAGCGTTCCAACGAAAGCGAGAGCCATGTGTCGTCGTCGTGGTGAAGCCAGATTTCTTCTTTGAAGATGTCGATTTTCTCGACGCGGGCGAATCCTTTTTCGGTTTTGACGCGGCTTTCAATCGTCGGAAATTTTTGGAGTTGGAGGAGATAGGAATCAAGTTCGTAATTGAGGCAACACTTCAAGCGTCCGCATTGTCCGTTGAGGCGGGTGGCGTTGAGCGGGAGGTTTTGATACTTTGCGGCTTCGGCGGTGACGTGTTCAAAATCGGGAAGCCAAGTCGAGCAGCAAAGGGTTCTGCCGCAAGAGCCGATGCCGCCGACGCGTTTGGCTTCTTCGCGAACGGAAATTTGCGTGAGTTGAATGCGCGTTTTGAATTGAGCGGCAAGCAAGCGAACAAGTTCGCGGAAGTCGACGCGCTGGTCGGCGGTGAAGTAAATCGTCGTGCGCTGTTCATCGAGTCGGATTTCGGCGTCGACGTATTTCATGTCCAAGCCGAGTTCTTCAATTTTTGAGCGCGTGAAGCGTTTGACTTCGGATAGTTGCTCTTGATGCTTCTGATGTCGGGCGAGGTCGTCGGCAGTGGGTCGGCGCAAGACGGGCAAGATGTCGGGCGATTCAGGCAAGAGATGCTTTTGTTCAAGTTTGAACTTCGCCGTTTTGCCGAGCGATTTGACGATGCCGATGTCGTAACCGCCGCCGTCAGTTTGAACGATGACGGTTTCGCCTTTGCGAAGCTCGATGCTTGGGGCGTTGCGAAAAAAGTCGCTCCGATGCGTTGCAAATTCAACTTCGAGAATCGGAAAGTCGAAATAGGTATCGTTGGCGTGCACTTCGTCGCCAAAGGTTTGGGCTAAAAACGCCGCGAGCGAAACGCCTGTTTTACAGCCGCCATTGCTGCAAGAACAGCCTACGCAACCCATGAACATGCAAATTTAAGTGTTGCCATAACTCACCTTAATTTCTTGTCTTAACTTTTGATAAAGCGGGAAGTTAGAAGAGTGGCGATGAAATACAAAAATCTGCGAGAAAGATTTTTCTTGCCAGTGATGTGTTTAAGAGCCGCAAATCGACTGCCACGAGTAAAGGGCGCGCAGTTGCGGCGTTTTTTTGCGTTGGTGTTGCTCCATGCGCATGAGCACGTGGTCAAGGATTTCCATGGCATTGAGAATAAACTCGCCTTTATTAAGCATCACGCACTCGGCGCGCTCCGCCATTGCCGCGTCGGTGATTTCAGCGCGAGACGGGATTCCTTTTTTGACCAAACTTTCCAGCACTTGCGTCGCCCATATCACAGGCACATGCGCCGCTTCGGAGAGCCAGAGCAGTTCTTCTTGAATTTCGGCGATGCGTTGATAGCCGATTTCTACGGCTAAATCGCCGCGCGCAATCATGACGCCGAAAGGATTTTTGCCCGCGCCTTGAATGACGATTTCAGGAAAATGCTCGACGGCGCGGCGCGTTTCAATTTTTGCAATCAACGCTATTGGCGTGCGTCGGCGGAGTGTGCGCTTTGCCAGTTCCGATTGAAGTCGCTTGACGTCGTTTCCATCTTGAACGAAGGAGTAGTTAATGCCGTCGGCATACTCGCAAATGAAATCCAAGTCGCGTAAGTCTTTATCGGTAAGCGGATTGATGACGAGCGAGGTTGTCGGGAAGTTCAAGCCTTTATCGGGCTTGATGATTTTGCCTTTGGCTTCAACGCTGGTAACGCGCAAGAGCACGCCAGAAGTGAAGCATTGCTCGACCACCGTCCCGATGTGCCCGTCGTCAATCCAAACTTCGTTGCCTTCTGCAACCTGTGGCAAAATTTCAGGCAAGGCACATTTGACTTGTTGAAGATGCTTGAATTTTTTAGAAGGGCGATGCGCATAAAGGAAAATCAAATCGCCTTTTTTTGATTTTGTGTGAGGCTTCTGAACGGCGGCGGTTCGCACTTTCGGACCAGCCAAATCCATAAACACTTTGCACGAGAGTCCAGTGGATTTTCCAGCGCGGCGAATGTGATGAATCATTTTTTTCCAGTCGTCGGGCGTTTCGTGGGCGCAGTTGATTCGTGCGCAATTCATGCCGCGCTCTAAGAGTGTTGAGACGAAGGCGTAATCGTCAATCGCGCGGGGCGGGAGCGTAATCATCATGCGCACGGCGCGGCGGTCGGGCGATTTGCCTAAAACGAGGTCGGCGTTTTGTTTGAGCAAGTGTTCGCCTTTGAAGAACTCCTCAACGGTCGGGTGTGCTTGTCGTTTCTTTTCATTACAGATGGCTTGAAGCGAAGCAATCACAGCGTCAAGGTTTGCAAGCACACGCGCTTCGCTTCGCCCCAGCGACGATAAACCTAACGGGAGCAACGCCATTTGCAAATGCCGCAAGTCGCGTCGACGCAAGGCTAAGTAGCAAGCAAAGTTTTTCGCGCTGTATCCAAAATCTTTGCGTGTGAGTGTTTTCTGCCAATCGGCGAAAATCGTTTCGGCTTCTGATTCTACCTCACGCCGAAGTTGAAGGACGGCGTTCAAGATTTCCTTCGGTGTGCGGAGCAAAGACGCATCAAGATAATCGGGCGTTGTCATGAACAATTGTGTTTGGTGATGCAAATTACGCCGAAGTTGCTAGAAACGAGAATCGCTGTTTTTTCGCTAACTTCTCGCGCTTCAACTGTCCAGCCATAAAACGAACTTAAAAACAAATTTGAATCGAGTTTGAAGGTCGCCGATGCGTTTGCCCGAAGAAAAAATCGATGAAATCCGCCGAACCGCCGATATTGTCGACGTCGTCTCCGACTATGTGCGGCTTGTGCCGTCGGGGCGCAATTACAAAGCCATTTCGCCGTTCAACCCCAGCGAAAAAACGCCGTCGTTTTACGTCTCTTCCGAAAAGCAAATCTACAAGTGCTTTTCCACAGGCAAGGGCGGCAATGTCTTCACCTTCATTCAAGAGATGGAAAAGTTGCCGTTCGTTGATGCCGTCAAATGGGTGGCGAAAAAAGTCGGCATTGACCTTTCACAATACGAGCGCAAATCCGCCAAGCAACAGGATAAACAAAGCGAAGAATATGAACTCATGGCGTGGGCGGCGAAATTCTTCCACACGAATTTGAACACCAAAGAAGGCAAGGCTGGATTGGATTACTTGCTCAATCGCGGCTTGCTCAAAGAAACAATTTCAAAATTTGGACTTGGCTTTGCCGTTGACGCGTGGAATCGGCTCTGCGATGAAGCCACAAAAGAAGGCAAGTCGCTCAAACTGCTTGAAGAATTTGGCTTGATTGCTCGGAGCGAAAAGAGCGAGAAGCAGTATGACGTCTTTCGCAATCGCGCGATGTTTCCGATTTTTTCGCCCGCCGGAAAAGTGATTGCCTTCGGCGGACGGCTAATTTCAGACGAAAAAGATGCACCCAAATACATCAACTCGCCTGAAACGAAACTCTATCGCAAGTCCGAAGTGCTTTACGCTTTCAACTTCGCGCGCGATGAAATTCGCAAAAAAGACGAAGCGATTTTGGTCGAGGGATATATGGACGTCGTTTCTCTGCATCAAGCAGGAATTAAAACGGCGGTGGCATCGAGCGGCACGTCGCTCACAGCCGAACAGGTGCGGCTCATCGGACGGCTCACGAAAAACGTGCTGTTCATCTACGACGGCGACAAAGCCGGCATTAAAGCCATGATGCGCGGCATTGACCTCATTCTCGATCAAGGGCTCACGCCCAAAGTGCTCTTCTTGCCCGATAACGAAGACCCCGACAGTTACGTCCAAAAAGTCGGCGGCGACGAATTCTTGAACTACGCCAACACGCACAAAACTTCGTTCCTTGATTTCAAACTCGATGTGCTCAAAAAATCTGGCGGCTTCGAGGGCGAAGACCAAACGCAAACGTCCATTCGCGACCTCGTTTCGACCATTGCGAAAATTCGAGATGAACTCGGACGCGAAGTCTATTTGAAATCGCTCGCTCAAAAACTCGACCTGCCCTTACACACACTTCAAAAAGAAATTTCAAAAGTCTTGGAGCACCAAGCCCCGAAACGCTCCGCTCCTGCAAAGATTCTGACCGTTCCGCAAGCAGAGCCGTCCGCAACGCCTGACCGCACTGTACAACCCGTTCCGTCCGTCGCCGAGCGCACATTTCTCAAAGCCTTGCTCGAAAGCCTCTATCACGGAAGCGAAGTGTTGGAATTCGTCAAAGAAAATTTAAGCTTGTTGACGTTTCGGCACGAGTGGACGGAAAAAATCACACGGTTTCTGCTTGAACGCTACGAGGCGCACGACAAACAAACCGCATTTGACCCAACGCTCGAGCTCAACCATTTGAACGACGAAGAATTGAGAAATTTCATTTCGGGATTGCTCATTGATGAAGCCATATCGGAGCGATGGCAAGCCGAAAGCCCCAGTGTTTATGCGCGCCGGTGCGTGATGGCATTTTTAGATGCAACGAAAAAAATCGTTCTGCAAAATTACGACGATGCACTGCGTGAAAACCTCAAAGCCATGCAAAGCGAATCTGACGCGGAAAAAATCGGCACGCTCATCACCGAGCGCAACAGCCTGATGAAAGCCCGACGCGACGCCGAAGCAGAGTTCGACCAAACGGTGAAATCACTTATCGGTCTGTATTAAACATCAATCCGACCCTTCAACCTTGAAACACCTTCTTGCCTTCATCACGATGTTTGTGCTGACGCTGAACGAGATGCTAAATGCACAAACCATTCTCATCGATGCCAAAGCCGGTGTCGGCGGCACAATTGCGCCCACTTACCTTGATTGGAGCGAAGTTTTACGCAATCGGCGCAGTCCCGATATTCTGCAAACTCTTGACCTTTCAACGACCGCACTCTATCGCGTAAACGAAAAGGTGTTTATCGGCGGAGACTTTCTCTACAAGCGTGCTTCTGAACAACTCGATACTCGACTTGGCTTCGGATTGCCAGCGGAACTTTCCGCCACATGGTTGATGCCTTCTGTTGCCGTTGCATTTGTGCCGATACAGCCGATGAAAGATGGAGCGTTGGTGAAAATCACTATCGGCGCGGGCATGCTCTTCGGCTCAATCCGTGAAAGCGTGCGCACCAACGAAAACATTACCTATACTGCAACGGGCGTGGCGGCGCACTCCGAGCTGTCGTTTGGATTACCCTTGAGCACTCTTTTCACTACAACGCTGAACGCTGGCGTGCGCGCCGGCTTGACGGGCGAAGCCAAAACGAAATCACAAATCATTGATAGCCAACTGCCAACGCTTTCTTTCCTCTCATTTGCGTTCAGCATCGGGCTTGTATTCAAACTGTAAGTTATGGCGGAGCAACGTGCAAAGTGGATTCGGGCTGAAATGAAGACGTGGCTTCGTGCGGCGACAACACTTCTTTTGCTTCTTTCCCTTTTCACACCGTTTAGCGCGACCTACCTCTGGCTTCACATTCAAAAGGTGCTCGTGAAAAAAAAGGTCAAAGCCGAATTGATTGCAGGCATTGACAAATCAGAACTCGCGCACTTCACCTTTTCTCAATCGCAACTCAAAACCGACCTACGCTGGGAACACGATAGAGAATTTGAATACAACGGCGAGATGTATGACATCGTGGAAACCGAAATGCTCGGCGACTCGATTCACTATATCTGCTGGCACGACAAAGCCGAAACGCAATTAAACCGACGCCTGCAAACGCTTATCGCACAAGCTACCAGCGGCTCTGCTGAACATCGCGCGCGCGAAACGCTCTGCTATCAACTGCTCAAATCGCTCGTCATAGAGCCTTCAACCGAATCGCGCTTAATTATCTCCAAATCAACTCGCACCTTCTTTGACTTGCTCATCTTGTATGACTCCATTGCACTACAACGCGCGAAAAAACCGCCCCGCCTGATTGACTTCACTACAAATCCAACAATTTAACTCACAAACCTATTTGTGCTTCGTTCATGCTTCGCAGAAGCGAGGCGTTAGAGGAGATTTCTTCAAAAATTAAACTTCATTTAACCAATGAAACGGATTTTCATTTTTCTTTTTCTCTCTGTGCTGACAACTATACCCGCGATGCTTGTCGGGCAAGTTATCACCGTCAAAGACCGTGAAACGGGGCAGGCATTGGAATTAGTGCGCATTTCAAGTTCATCGCCGAAATCGTTCATCGTAACAAACAAGAACGGACAAGCCGATATTTCGGCGTTCAAAGGCGCGGAAAAAATTGAGTTCCGCCTGATTGGATACCGTCGTGCTCAAAAGCGATACGACGACCTCACGGGTGAAAACACCGTCGTGTATTTATCGCAGTCTCAAATTTCAAGCGATGAAGTTGTCGTGAGTGCAACGCGATGGAATCAATCGAGGCGCGATGTGCCGAATAAAATCACGACAATTACGCCGAAAGATGTTGCTTTGCTCAATCCGCAAACGGCGGCGGATATGCTGGGGCAGTCAGGCGAAGTCTTCATTCAGAAAAGTCAACAAGGCGGCGGCAGTCCGATGATTCGCGGTTTTTCGACGAACCGCTTGCTATATGCCGTCGACGGCGTAAGAATGAACAACGCGATTTTTCGCGGCGGCAATCTCCAACAAGTCATTTCACTTGACGCGCTCGCGATAGAAAACACCGAAATCTTCTTCGGACCGAGTTCCGTCATTTACGGTAGCGACGCCATCGGCGGCGTGATGAACTTCCAAACCCTGACGCCGCAATTCTCGCTCTACGATGAGCCTTTTGTTACAGGCAAAGGCATCGCGAGATTTTCTTCTGCTAACGAAGAACAAACAGGGCACTTCCATCTCAACATGGGTTGGAAAAATCTCGCACTGCTCACCAGCCTCACTTACAGCAACTTCGGCGACCCAAGAATGGGACGACTCGGACGCCAAGAATATCTCCGACCGTTCTTCGTTCAACGTATTGATAGCCTTGATAGAGTGGTGTCTAATCCCGACCCGCTCGTGCAAACGCCAAACAACTACAATCAAATCAACTTGATGCAAAAAGTGCGTTACGCGCCGACTGCCGCATGGGAACTTCAATACGGCTTTCACTTCTCCGAAACATCGGAATACGCCCGCTACGACCGACTAATTGAAGTGCGCAACGGCTTGCCACGAAGCGCAGTGTGGAACTACGGTCCGCAGAAATGGACGATGCACAACTTCTCCATCACGCACAAAAACGAAAACGCCCTCTACGACCTTGCCTCGCTTCGCCTTGCGTATCAATACTTTCAAGAAAGTCGCATTGACCGTCCTTTCACCGGCGGCGGAAGATTTCGCTTGCGCACGCAACAAGAAGAAGTCGACGCCTATTCGCTCAATCTCGATTTCAACAAATCGTTTGGCGCAAATCAAATTTTTTACGGCGTGGAACTTGTGCGCAACGATGTGCGCTCGCGCGGCTCGGCGATTGACATTCGCAACAACAACTCGATTCCTGTTGCCGACCGCTATCCACAGTCCGATTGGTCGTCATACGCCGCATATCTGAACTATCAACTTCGCGCATCGGAAAAATTTTTGATTCAAGCGGGCGCGCGATACAATTACTTTGCTATCAACTCCGACTTCACACGCAACCTGCAATTTTTCCCGTTTGACTTTACAACCGCACAAGTGCGAAATGGCGCGCTCACGGGCAGTCTGGGTGCTGTCTTCACGCCCGATGAAACTTGGACGATGAGCGCGACACTTGCCACAGGATTTCGTGCGCCGAATGTGGACGACATTGGAAAAATCTTTGACCAACCGCAAAACGTCGTGGTCGTGCCGAACCCTAATCTCGGCGCGGAATACGCTTACAACGCCGAACTTGCCGTCAGCAAATCGCTGAGCGACGTGGCGCGCGTGGAACTGACAGGCTATTACACTTACCTCGATAACGCGCTCGTGCGCAGAGATTTTCAGTTCAACGGTCAAGATTCAATTCTTTATGACGGCGTTTTGAGCCGCGTGCAAGCGATTCAAAATGCCGCCTTTGCCGACGTCTATGGCGTGCAAGTCGGTGTAGATGTGAAACTTCCAGCGGGTTTCGGACTCTCATCGCGCTTCAATTATCAAATTGGCAATGAAGAAATGGACGACGGGACAAGAAGCCGCTCGCGCCATGCCGCGCCGTGGTTTGGCGTTACGCGCCTCACCTACACGAACCGCAAGTTAGATTTACAACTTTACGCGATGTATAGCGGGGAAGTCTCATTTGAAAATTTGAATGTTGAAGAGCGACTCAAACCGCAGATTTACGCCATCGACGACAACGGCAACCCGTTCTCGCCCGCGTGGCTCACCTTAAATCTCAAAGCCCTGTATCGCTTTGAAGAAAATTTCACGATTACCGCCGGCGTAGAAAACCTGACCGACGTGCGCTATCGCCCGTATAGTTCGGGACTTGTAGCACTGGGAAGAAACTTCGTCATTGCTTTGCGCGCTGGCTTGTAGCAACTCAATCTCCCTCGCTCGAAAGGCACGATGAGAGGGCGAGGGAGATTTTCCATATTGCGCACAACATTGTTCGCAAGTGTAGAAGAATTTGTATAAAAGCTTCACAGTCCGTTGAAAGCATTATCTTTTCAAAAGCAGATTTACTTGAAAGCGTGACAACTCAACCATCGTCGTTGTCCATATTGGCGTTTTTGAGACGTGTGCCGTCGATTATCGGGTCGCTGTTTTTTGCAGTGTTGATTTGGTTTTTCGTGGCAATGACGAAGCGATACACCGCCGCCGTTTCGCTTCCTGTGGTGATTAAGAGCGAAGGCGCAACGCGAACCGTCAAGGGCGAGTATCCCTCGCGCATTCAGGTCAAATTGGAAGCAGAGGGCTGGAAAATTCTGTCGCTGTATTTGGGTCAGACCGAGTGGACGATTGATTTGAGCAACGAAGTGCAGAAAGACATCTTGGAGATTGAAACGCTCGCGAAAGCCTCGCAATACATTAAGCCGTTGCCCGAAGGCATGAAAGTGTTGGAAGTTGAGCCAGAAGTGTTAGAGTTGGAGCTTGATGAAAAAATCACGAAGCGTGTTCCGATTTATTTAGCGGCACCGCTCGTTGCGAAACCGGGCTTTGTTGTCCGTCCAAATATCCAAATTCAGCCTGAAAGTTTGACGGTTTCAGGTGCGCGTAGTGTGCTTGAACCGATTACATTTTGGAAAACCGCAATCCCGCCGCGCGAAGTCGCTAATGAGTTTCAATTTGAACTGCCGCTTGACGATACGCTCAATGGAATTGTAACGCGAAGCATGAGCAAAGTCAAGGTGCGTGGTGTGGCAGAGCAACTCTCGGAGAGCGAATTTAGAGATGTGCCGATTTCGCTCTTGAAATCAAAGCGTCCGGTGTATGTAACGCTCATTCCAAGTCGTGTGAGTGTGACATTGAGCGGTGCCGTGAGCGATTTAGCCAAAGTCAGAGCCGAAAGCCTTGCGGTGATTATCGACGGCGAAAAACTGTTGAGCGACACGACGGGCTTCATGACGCCGACGGTCAAGTATCCAAAAGGATTACAACTGCGTCGGACATCGCCCGAAAAAATTCAATACATTTTGCGAAACTAAAACTCAAACAAGAAAACTCACAGATGAAAATTCAACTCATTGCGCTTGCGCATGGCAGAAGCGGCGATAAAGGCGACAGCGTCAATGTTGGGGTGATTGCGCGCAAAGCCGATTACTACGAAATTCTCAAATCGGAATTGACGGCGGAGCGCGTTAAACAGCACTTCGGCGAAATGGTGCTCGGAAACGTAGAACGGTTTGAACTGCCGAACATTGGCGCGTTGAATTTCATTTTGCACAATGCGCTCGGCGGAGGCGGCACCAAGTCGCTCAAACTCGATGCGCAAGGAAAAACCTTCGCCGCCGCCTTGCTCCGAATGGAATTAGACCTCGATGAAACAACTTATCCGCAACTCAAAATCTTCAAGGCTCAAAGCGTTTGAACCGCCGAATCAAGTTTTTTCAAGTTTGACTTCCGCCGTGATGTAACGACGGTCGCGAAAGATTTTGAGACGAAGCACGTCGCCGGCGCGCATTTCGCGCAGAAGATTGATTAAGTCCTGTTCGGTAGAAACCGGAACGCCATTGGCTTCGACGATGATGTCGCCAACTCTCAAGCCGGCTTTTTCGCCAGCGGAGCGTTTTTCGATGTTTGTAATCACAACCCCCGACATGTTTTCGCTGACGCCGAAGTAGCGTGCCAATCCGCGATTCAAGCCTTGAACGGAAATGCCGGTTTTGAAGGAACGGTCAATTTTGCCGAAGCGGCGCAGTTCGTCAGTAATTTGCTTGACGCGGTTGATGGGAATTGCAAAGCCAATGCCGATATTGCCTTGTCCCCCGCCTGTGTAAATGAACGTATTCACCCCAATGACTTCTGCATTTGCATTGACGAGCGCGCCACCAGAGTTGCCACTGTTAATTGCCGCATCGGTTTGAATCATGCCGCGATACGAGCGTCCGTCAAGATTGGGAAAGTTCAATCCAACCGAACTGACAACGCCCACGGTTACGGTGGGTTTATCGTTAATCTCAAAAAGTCCAAACGGGTTTCCGAGAGCAATGACCCATTCGCCGACAATCACCTCATCTGAATTTCCAAGTTTGAGATAAGGAAAATTATTGCCTTCAATTTTCAGGAGCGCGATGTCGGTGAGGTCATCGGTGCCGATGATTTTCGCGTCGTGCTTTGTGCCGTCGGTTAAAGTAACAACGACCTTCGAGGCGTTTCCGATAACGTGCGCATTGGAAATCACATAGCCATCAGGAGAAATCAAAAATCCTGAACCCAGACTTTTAACTTCTTGTTGGATTTTCGGGGATTGGCGACGTCTGCCCCCGAAGAAGTAATCAAAGAAGGGGTCTGCAAAGGGGTCATAGTATTGGAACTCGCGAATTTCGGTCACGTTGATGCCGACGACGGCGGGGCTGGCAATCGCGACGGCATTGGTGATGGCGTTGCGACGAGAGTAAGACGGGTCGTTTTGTGCCGGTTGCGCATAGAGCGTGTTTGGCGAGGCAAAATTGCTGATGTGCTCTTGTGTCGTTTCGCGTTTTGAAGACTGTTGTGGCTCTGTGCAAGCCAAGAGAAGCGAGAGCAAGCCGAGAGAAATGAAAACGAGAAGTTTCATGATAAAGTCGTGTTTGAGTGTTTTTGAGAAAAGTCAAGCGTTAAAGTAATCAGAAAAATGGTGCTTAAACGAGCCGACAGATTTGGTTCAACCGTTCCGATAAGGACGGGCAAGGAGTTCAAGGTATGCGCGTTTTGTTTCGGCTTCGAGGGCGTCAAGCGTGTCATTGTTCCAAACCACAATATCAGCGCGTTTGAGCAATTCCTCTTGCGGAAATTGGTGCGAGAGTCGCGCGTGAATCTCTGCATCGGAAAGTCCGCGTGCGCGCAGTCGTGCAAAGCGTTTGTCCAAGTCGGCGGCGACAACAAGCACGGCATCTAATCCTTTTTCGCCGCCTGATTCAAATAAAATTGCCGCTTCTTTGGCAATCATCGGTTTGCCTTCGGCTTCGGCGCGGCGTGCCGCTTCGTCAAACGCACGAAAGACTTTCGGGTGAATCAACGCGTTAAGCGCAGAAAGTTTGTTTTCGTCATGAAAAATGATTTCAGCAATGCGTTTTCGGTTTGGAAGTCCGTTTTCGTAAATCGCGTCGCCGAAAATGTGCTTGATGCCAGCAATCACATCGGGGTCAGTTTCTTGCAAACGTTTGGCTTCGAGGTCGGCAGAAAAAATTTCACAGCCCTGTGCGCGAAGAAAATTGCAGACGGTTGTTTTACCAGTTCCGATTCCGCCCGTAACGCCGACGCGCATGAGTCGCTGTGTCATTTGCGGTTTTGCGCATTAAGGGGCTCTTCGCGAGAGCGTATTTGTTGAACAATCGGTTCGCGCCGTTGATTGAGCATCGAGAGCGCGCGGTCTTGGACTTTCAGCCAGCGGTCAGGTTCCTCTTTGTAGCGAATCAGTTGCGTGTTGAATTGCTCGGAAGAGACGCGATGAAAAGAAAAAATGTGTTGGAGGGAGTCGAGTTTTGAAAAAGTCCCGCCGCTTCCGATGACGCGCTCGTAGTCGGCATGGAGCAAGAGCAAATCAGCGTAAAGTGCGGCGAAGCGTTCATCATCGTCATCGAGGCGAACCTCACCGTGCTGACAACCCCAAAGCAGAGCAAATAGGAGCAAAACTTTTTTCATAGTTCAGGCACAAATAAATGTAGGAGTGGCTCAATCATTCAAATCTTCTTTGAAGAACTCTTCGCTGACGATGATTCTTCCACAGGATTCGCAAATGTATAAGCCCCCTCGCCGAATCAAAGTGTGCTGGCTGGCTGGCACTTTGAAGTTACAGCCGCCGCAGAACATATCGATGGTTGTAGCGGTCTTATTTTTTTTGTCAGCCTTGTCTTTTTTATCAGATTTATCCGTAATCTTTGACTGAACCACAACGTTTTGGATTCCGCCGCTCCGCAAAGCATCATATTTAGAAAGCAGGAATTTATCAGATTGCAGAATAAGGTTGCGAACAGCCTGTATTTTTTCGTTCAGGGCGTTGATGTCGGATTGGGTTTCGTTGATGATGTCGGTCAGTTCGTTGGATTTTTCTTCGACTTCGGATTCAATGGCTTTAAGGCGCATTTGTAAATACGCGGTCGGCATCATCTCATCGGTAACTTCAGCCATGTTGTTTTCGTCAAGAAGCGTCTTGCCTTTGATTTCGAGGTCTCGTTGTCGCTGGTAGTCTTCATCAATGGCTTTGATTTTGGATTCAGCCTTCTTGATTTCAATTTCTTCGTATTCAATTTGTTTGGAGAGCGCATCGTACTCTTTGTTGTTGCGCGCGGAGGTTTGGGCGTTTTTATACTTTTTGATTTTTTCTTGGGAGGTTTGAATTTCGGAAAGGAGTAGTCGCTTTTGAACTTCGCTATTATCAAGCCACTGTTTGCGAGCGTTGAGAATGGCGGCGTATTTCATTGCCTGCTCTTTGAGGTTATTGATTTCTTCGGGCAGACCGCGCTGTTCGCCGAGTATGTCAAAAAGCTCGCTATCTAAGCGTTGAAGACGAACAAAGAGGCGCGTTTTATCCTGTTGCACGGTAAAAAAGTGGTTGAAGTTGAAAAAATCATATAAAACAAAAATGCACCTTTGGCATAACCCAAAGATGCATTAAAAGCGCGCATCAAAAAGAAGCGTCATCATATTTTCGATGGATATTAAGAAGGTCTAAAAGTGTCGTCATATCAACGATTTAAATATCAACGATTTAAATATTGTGCCCAGAAGGAGACTCGAACTCCTATGCCTTGCGGCGCTCGCACCTGAAACGAGTGCGTCTACCAATTCCGCCATCTGGGCAAAATGCAATCGCAAAAGTAATGAACTTCGAGAGAATTTGGAAAAGTCGAGGGTAAGATTCCTCTAAAATTATTGTGAAAACAAAGCCGACTTCAAGTTGGGATAATCGGTGATAATCCCATCGACGCCCATTGCCTTCAAATGCTTCATATCGTCAAGCGTGTTGACCGTCCAGACAATCAATTTCATGCCGCGCCGTTGAACTTCCGCCACAAGTTCAGGCGTAACGAGTTTGTAGTATGGGCTGTAAATCTGCGGCTTGAACGAAAGTCTGGCAAGATTTTTTTCAAGCCCTTCGGAATTTTCAACCAGCAAACAAAAGTAAAGGTCGCTATCAAGGGCGTGAAGCGATTCAAGCGTGCGTTCATCAAACGATTGAAAGATGGTTCTATCCAAGACCCCGTTCCGCTGAACTTCTTCATACACAAGGCGAGCAAATTCAGCAGGGTGAGGGTGAAAGACACCGTCGCCGTCGCGGGTGCATTTGGTTTCAATGTTGTAGAAAACGGGAGGCAACCCGCGTTCCAGAAGAGTTTTCTCAACTGATTGAATCACATCGCGCAGTAGTGGCTTGATGGCGGGTTGTGCTTGTTGTTGGGGAAATCGCGGGTGTCCACGCTTGCCGCAGTCGTAGCGCGAAAGTTCAGCGAAGGTCATCTGATAAATGTTTAAGGTTTTCTCTTCACTTGGAGAAATGGGCGTGCCGTCGGGATTTGAACAAATTTCACTCGAGAGATACGGTTCATGGGAAAGGACGACTTGGTGGTCTTTGGTAATGACGACGTCCATTTCAACGGTCGTTACCCCAAACTCTAAAGCTTTCAGAAGAGAAGGCAGGGTGTTTTCCGGTAGAAGTCCGCGCGCGCCGCGATGCCCCTCGAAATCAAAGTCTGGCAACGGACGAAGGCGGGACGATGGTGATGTTTGTGCGCTCACAGCAGTAGCATTGAGAAGTAAAAGGATTAAGAAAAAACGATGCATGGGCTTGGAACGATGATGGAAAAGGCTCATAATTTCACCAAGCGTGGGTCATAGACGCCTTTGACTCGTGCAATCTGTTCAAGCGTAGCGGCGTCCAAATCACCGTCAATCCCGACCAGTGTAAGTGCCAATGTTTTTTCTTCATTGCGGGAAAGCGAGACATTAGCGATGTTGATATTTCCATGATGAAGTGCGGAAACGACATGTGAAAGCACACCCGGTTTGTCGTCATTGGTATAAATCAAAATTGTGCCTTCGGGCTTGAACTCGCAATCAAAGGAATCCACTTGCACGATACGCTCGTCTTTATTTCCAAGCACAATTCCGCTCAGCGTGCGCTTGCCTTTATCCGTTTCGTAATCGACACGAATAAGGCTTGTGTAGTTTTGATTTTCCTTTTCGCGGCATTGCTCGACATGAAGCCCCATGTCCTGGGCTTTCGAAAATACATTGATATAATTGATACCGTCTGCTTCAAAATTTGAAAGGTAGCCTGTGAGAACGGCGGCGGTGATGGCTTCGCCGAACTTGCGCAGAAAATCTCCCGAGTAAGTAACGCAAAGCAACTTCGGCTTGCCGTCAAGCAGTTTGCCTTGCATATTGCCAAGCTTTTTAGCAAGTGAAAGATAGGCTTGAACGTCGCTGTGTTGGGCGAGTTCAGCGACGGAAGCATTGACGGCACCGATGAGTTTATGCGTGTTCTTCCACTCAATAATTTGTTCTGCGATTTGTATGGCGACTTTTTCTTGCGCCTCTACGGTGGAGGCGGCGATATGCGGCGTGAGAATAGCGGTGTCGCATTCGAGCAAAGGATTATCCGAAGTAATCGGCTCAATATCAAAAACATCGAGCGCGGCGGCGGCGACTTTGCCCGATTTCAACGCTTCAGCTAAATCCGCTTCGTGAATAATTCCGCCGCGTGCGCAATTGACAATCCGAACACCGTCTTTCATCAGTGCAATCGTCTTGGCGAAAATTAGATTGCGAGTGGCTTCGTTGAGTGGCGTGTGAATGGTGATGAAATCAGCTTGGCGAAAGGTTTCTTCAAGCGGCAAGAGCACGATGCCCGATTTCGCCGCAACTTCTGCTGGAAGCATCGGGTCGTATCCAATAATTTTCATACCGAAGGCTTGCATGCGCATAGCGACTTCGCGACCGATTTTGCCAAGTCCAATTACGGCGAGCGTTTTCCCGTCAAGTTCACGCCCGAGCCATTTCTTTTTATCCCAAAGTGCTTGTTTGGTTTCCGCGTGCGCTTGTGGAATCAAGCGAGCAACAGAAAGAATCATGCCGCATGTATGTTCGGCGGCAGAAATCGTATTGCCACCGGGCGTATTCATCACAATCACGCCTTGTCGAGTTGCCGCTTGAATATCGATATTATCTACACCAGCACCCGCTCTGCCAATCAGTTTTAGTTTTTTTCCGAGTTCAAGAATATCGGCGGTTACTTTCGTCGCGCTTCGCACCAAAAGCACATCGTATTCTCCAATGATGGATTTAAGCTCGTCTTTGGAAAGTTTGGATTTTTCTGTGACTGCAAAGCCGTTGTGGGCAAGCAATTCGCCACAGGTTTTTTCGATGTTGTCTAAAATGAGAACCTTCATGCGAGGTGAGATGTCGTGAAAAAGTTTATTGAAAAGAAGTCGCAAGTATAAGGATTTTCGCGGGATTTTCGCGCGCTTTGTGAAATGAAGCCATAGAGGGTTTTTTGTTATATTCGTTTCAACTTAAATCGACAGAAGCCATGTCAAACTTAGAGCGACGCGTAAACGATTTGGAAGTCGTATTGGGGGAACTCTTAGCGCAAAATGCTCTCGCCGCCCGTCGAGCGGAAATGGAAAATCAGTTTATCAAAAGTCAAATTACTGCGCTCAAGGACGAAATGAAGGAGTTCAAAGACGAAATGAAAGTCTTTAAGGATAATGTAGAAAAAGCAATTATGGAATTGAAAGATACAACATCAGAATTGAAGGATACAACGGTACAGTTGAGCAAAGAGATGAGCGGGTTAAGGGCGGAGTCAAATCGGATAGTGGAACAATTGAGCAAAGAGATGAGCGAGTCAAAGGCAGAGATGAACAAAAAGTGGGGAGACCTCGTCAATAAACTTGGAACGATTATCGAAGACATTGTTGCGCCGAACATACCAACCATCGCGAAAAAGTATTTCAAAGTTGAACACGTGCAACGCTTAATGATGAATCTTTACATTGAGAGTGAGACGCTGAAAAAAGGAAAAGAATTTGATTTGATTCTGGTTGCAAAAGACATTGTTTTACTTAATGAAACGAAAACAACGATTCGTCAAAGTTACTTGGACGAGTTCATTCAAAGCCTTCCTGAATTCTTCGAGTTCTTTCCTGAACTCAAAGGAAAAAAGCTGATTCCAATTCTCTCGAGCACGCGATTTAATCCGCAACAATTGGCTTACCTGACAAAGCATAAAATCTATGCCATGTCAATGTCGGGAAGCACAATGGAACTGCTTAACTTTGAAGAAATTCCTTTCGCCTAAAATGAAGTGCCGTAGTTATGAACAAAACGGATTTTATAGACCTCTATGCAGAGTTAGGACTGACGCAAAACGCAACTGAAGCCGAAATCAAACGCGCCTACATGGAGCGCATCAAGGAAGTTCACCCCGATAAACTTCAAAACGCTTCCGAACAAGAGCGCAAACGCGCTGAACTCAAATCGCAACGCCTCAATCAAGCCAAAGAAATTTTGCTCGATGCCGACAAACGCTTCAACTACGACACTCTCTACCGTGAAAAACTGGCTGAAACCGCAAACTTAGCATCGGAATATGGCTTCGACGGGCGTCGCTATAATGAATATGCGCAAGATATTGAGCGATTCCGTGCCGAGCGAAATGAGAAACTCAAAGCCCAATCACGATACCGACCGTTTATCTTCGTCATCATTGTCATTATGGGCGGGCTTTCAATTCTGTGGCGACTGGTTAAGCCTGAACAACTTACCGACTTCACCCGACCCGAAGAACTGGTAACACTCACCGAGCCGATTTACACTTTCAACGTCGGCGCACAAGCCTTGGAACTTGCTCCTACTGAAACGATGTGCTGGGTTGCAACCGACAACAAACAAGTGCAAGGCTTTCAAAAAGGAAATCCCGCACAAGACGCACAACGCATTACGCTTGCCGACTCGCCACTTTCACTTGCCGAAAAAAACGGCGTGCTGGCAATTGGCGATAAAAGCGGCATGCTCAACCTCGTCAATTTGAACGACGATGCGAAAAGCCGAGCCATTAAAGCCCATAGTGCTGCCGTTAGCACCGTGCAATTCAGCCCAACAACCGATGAAGTGATGACGGCAAGCTGGGATAAAACCGTTCGCGTCTGGAACAAAGAAACCGGCGAGCAACTGCGAACACGGCTTGGAATCGCCTTTCCAATTTACTCGGCAACATTTGAGCCGTCAGGGCAAAACATCGCTTTCACCAACGACGCACAAGCCATGATTTGGAATTGGAAAGACGGTACCATGAAAACCATAACGCTTCACAAACGCCGCATTTTCTCCGTTGCCGCTTTCGGAGAGTGGGTTGCGACCGCCGGCGAAGACCGAGCCATCAAACTCATTCACTTCAAAACGAACGGCGTGCGCACGATTGAAGACGCCGTCGCCGTCAAATTAGCCTATCGCCCCGACGGAAAACTGCTCGCCGCCGCCGGACAAGACGGACGCGTGAGAATTTACAATGCGGAAAACGGTCAAAAATTGGAAGTCATTGATGCACATCGACTCAAAGCCAATGCCGTAAAATTTTCGCCTGATGGAAAGGAACTCTACACCGCCGGAGCAGACAGCATCGTCAAAGTCTGGGATTTGAGAAAATTCGATTGATTATTTAGATTCCTTGCAAAGGCACAACGAAGAACGGAATTTCTCGAACTCAAAACCCGAAGTAACTATGGCAATTATTTCAATGCTCGTTCTGCTCGTCGTCTTCTTTTTGATGAGCCTTTCGCTTGCAAAAGAAACTTCGGAAAAGTTAGCCTCTGCTCGAACAACGCGCACCAGAAAGTTGCGTGAGCGTCACTTAGTTCAACTTGTCCGATTCCCAAGAAAAATTGAAATGTGCAAAAGCAACTTTCTCGAAAACGAAGACGGATTTTCATTGAACTGACGCACGAGGCGCCGTGCGACTGCCCGGCTTGACCGCCTCAATCGCCGCAAGTTCAGGCGGAAGTTTATCCGCCTCATAGACCTCCACGTTCATTTTCAAAAGTGAAAACTGCTCCTCGCAAAGCCGAACGGTGCCGTTGCTTCTATCAACAATAAATCCAACACCAGCCACCACGCCGCCAGCTTCTTCAACCAATCGCATCACTTCGCGCACCGACTTGCCCGTCGTTACCACATCTTCAACAATCAAAACCCGTTCATTGGGCTTGATTTCAAAGCCGCGACGAAACTTCATCTCGCCTTCGGTTCGCTCCGCGAAAATCGTGCGCACGTTCATTTGTCTGCCGACTTCTGTGCCGACCACGATGCCACCTAATGCTGGCGAGGCAACCACGTCAATTCGCTTATCCATAAAATAAGCGGCAATCGGCTTGCATAATTTAGTGAGATACTTCGGATATTGAAGCACTTTGGCGCATTGAAAGTAGTGCGGGCTGTGCAATCCAGAAGAGAGAATGAAATGCCCCTCGAGAAGCGCACCGGTTTCTCGAAAGATGTTGAGCACCTGTTTATGCGTAATCATTTGTTGGTAGGAACTTATTTAATGGAAATGTTTCCAATGCCTTTTTCTTTCATTAACGCCTCAATCTCTTCGGTTTTACGAGGCAGGGCGGCGGACATCACACGCGCGCCACTCTCGGTAACAAGCACTACGTCTTCAAGGCGCACGCCGATGTTCCACCATTTTCTATCGCACGGCGAGCCTTCGGCGATGTAAATACCGGGCTCAACGGTGAAAACTTGTCCTACTTGCAAAACTGCCATGTTCGGGTCATGAACATCAAGTCCGACGCTGTGCGATGTGCCGTGCATGAAGTATCGGCGATAGTCCGATTTATCCTGAATCAAGCCAAGTTTGAGCAAGCCTTCGGCGATGACTTCAACGGCTTTTTGATGCGGCGCACGAAAGGAGTTATTCGGCTTGCATTGTGCAATCGCGCTGTCTTGCGCGGCGAGCACGAGGTCGTAAATGGCTTTTTGTTCAGATGAAAATTTACCGTTGACGGGAATGGTGCGCGTGACGTCGGTCGCGTAGCCATGATATTCGCCGCCCATATCCATCAGAACGAGTTCGCCTTCAAACATTTTTTTGCGGGTGGTGTTGTAGTGAAGAATCACGCTGTTTTCGCCTGCGCCCACAATGCTCGGATACGCCGTGTATTCGCACCCTTTTTTCTTGAAGACATACTCGGCGACGGCGGCAAGTTCGTATTCATACATATTCGGCTCACACGATTTGATGGCTTCAAGATGAGCGGCGACTGTAGCGTCGGTCGCTTTTTGAATCATCTCAATTTCAATCGGGTGTTTGATTTGTCGCAGTTGCCCAAGCAGTGGCGAAGCATTTTGAATGATTAGTGATTTATCATTGCGCAAGTCTTGGTCAATCGTTTTGACAAGGCGTGCAAAATCGCCGTCGGAATCGGCATAACCTTTTGCGGGGTAGGAAATGAAGACGCGCTTGATGTTCGCGCGATACGTTTTCAAGAGCGTCTCAAAAAGATATGGACGAAGCGAATCGATAACCATTGCCGCGTTCAAGCCGAGCTTCTGCATTGCGCCTTCTGGACCGAGGCGACGTCCTGTCCAAGTTTCCATCAACGCATTGCGCGCTTGAACGAACATCATTTCCGTTGTGGCGGTGTTTTGAAACGGCATTGCAAATTTGGAGAGAATCAAAGCCGCGTTGGGCTCTTCATACAGCCCCGTCAGATAAAGCATTGAGTTGGATTGACGAAAGAGAAAATCAACGTCGTTGTTGCGCACTTTCAAGTCGTTGGCAAAAAAAATCGCAATCGAGCTATCGGGAAGCATTGAGAGCAATCGCTCGCGGTTATGTTTGTGAAATGAAGGTGGTGGTCGATCGGGGTCGTAAGCCGTTTCAGGCGGGAGCTCAAGGTTCGGCATAGCGCGCTGTGCAAAGGCGCAGAGCGAGACGAGCAAAAATAACAAAACACAAACGAGCGGTCTCATTGGAAATAGGCGATTGATTTAGAGACAAAGACCGAAATCTTCGAGCAAGTAATTGTTGAAAGTGCGATTCATCAAACGAAGCTCGTGCGAATTTTCAAGGCTTCTTTGAGCAGGAGAAGATAATCGTTGTGCGGAACTTCAATTGCGCCGAAGCGAGCGACATTGTCGTTGATGAACTGTGAATCGAGCAGGACGAAGTTGCGTGCTTTAAGCCGCTCAACAAGATGATAGAGCGCGACTTTGGACGCATTCGAGACGCGATAAAACATCGATTCGCCGAAAAACGCGCCGCCCATCGACACGCCGTAGAGCCCGCCCACAAGTTCGCCGTTTTGATACGATTCAACGCTGTGCGCGTAGCCCATGTCGTGCAGTTCGCAATAAACTTCAATCATTTCTTCGGAAATCCATGTGCCTCGCTCGTCGCCGCGCTCGGTGGCACAGCCGCGCATCACCGCTTCAAAATTTTCGTTGATTCGAATCTCGAATAAATTCTTCTTAACGAGTTGCCTCAAAGAGCGCGGCGCGTGAAAACCATCGAGCGGAATGAGTGCGCGTAGTTTCGGCAAATACCATTGCACTTCGCCCGTGTCGGAATCCGCCATCGGAAAAATGCCCGTGCTGTATCCATAAATGAGCAAATCTGCGGAAAGCGTTTGTGGTCGTCGTTTCACGGCAGTCAAATGTTAAAAGTTGAGCATAAAGATTCAAGTTAAAATTATTCCTTTGCGACCGCCATGACGCCTTTGAGAGCGGTTTCGGCGGGTTCGGGTTCGGGTTCGCCGGGCAAGCGGCGGCGAATGAGTTCATAGACTTTAATCGGTTCGGCTTTGCCTTGAACGGTAATTTCCGCGAGCCATCGGCACAAGCATTGTTCTTTGACAATTTCATATGTGAATTGTGAAATCATGATGTAAGTGCCGAAGGCTTTATTTGCCGCTTCAAGTCGGGCGGCAAGATTCATGCCATCGCCCATGGCTGTGTAGGCGAATCGTCCTTGCGAGCCCATGTTGCCGACGATGACGGGCGCGGTGTTGATTCCCATACGAGAGTAAATTTCGTGTCCATACTTAGCTTTCCAAATCGGGCGCATTTCTTTGAGCTTCTCTTGCATTTCAATGGCGGCGAAGCAGGCTTTGAGCGCGTGGTCTTCGACAGGGAGCGGCGCGTTCCAAAATGCCACGACGGCGTCGCCGATGTATTTATCGAGCGTGCCGCCATATTTGAACACAATATCGGTCATCGCGCCCAGATACTCATTCATCAATTCGGTGAGCCGTTCAGGTTCATTTTTGAAACTTTCAGAAATGTTCGTGAAGCCTTTGACGTCGCTGAAAAACATCGTCAGTTCGCGACGCTCGCCGCCAAGTTTGAACATATCGGGGTTTTGAATCATCTGCTCAACGAGCACGGGCGGCACGTAGGTGTTGAAGAAGCCTTTAATCATCTTCTTTTGTCGCGACTCGGTGAAGTATTGATAAAGAATACTGCCGCCGTAAGCAAAGGAAATGGCGATTGCAAAAGGAACAACCGCGACAAGCGTCAACTCTTGAACAAAAACGCGTTGCGCATACTCATTGACCAGCGCAAACATCGCGACGCTGAATGCAATCGCACCAATTTCCGTTGTGAACTCTTGCATTGAATTGCTTCGCTGTAAAAGGTAAGCAATAAGCAGTCCCAAGCCAATGACCGCAAGCGTGGCAATAATCTTCACAAGGAGTGATTGAGCAAGGAAGTAATCAATTGGAGAAACTTCGCCGATGTAGAGCACAAGTGCCAAAACGCTGACAATCGTAGAAGTTGCCGCAAGGGTTGTAAGCACAAACAAGAGCGTTCGGTTTGAAATTTTGGCGCGCTTGAGTGAAACTGAAATGCCGAATCCCAAAAAACTGACGACCAGCATCAGCAGAAAGATAAACGTGAGATTGGCGCGCTTGATGAACTTTCCATCGATGAAATTTTGTGTGGCAATCGCGTGCGCCTCGACGCCATACATCTTGTTCTGGTCGGGGCGACCGTCCGTCCACATCGACATCGGGAAGTCGTCTTTGGCTTCGGGAAACATCGGACCGACGATGCAAATTTTGCCTTTAACCAGGTCTTGAATTCCGGCGAGTGGGTCTTCAAAGACATCGATTGACCACAGGTCGCGCAGTTCTTCAATCGCCATGAGTTTTTCGCGCAAGGTGCTGCTCTTTGCGACGGAAGCGGAATCGATTTTCAATTTTTCATAAATGCCGTTGTCGCGCAGTGCCGCGTAGAAGAGTTCGGCTTCGGCTTTCGTCATAAATTCGGCATCATCAAGGATATTATCGGCGGAAATTTCCAAGAACGAGTGGCTCGGTCCATATGGATTCAGTAGAACGGATTCACCGTCGTAAGTCGGAATGGTTTTTCCGGCGAAGGTGAAGTGCTCGCCGTCAAAGCCGAGCGTGTCTTCGGTATTGGTGTAAAGTTTGAGAATGGCGTAAGCGAAAGAGAGAAACGGCTTTCCGAGCACGTCGGCACTGACGGGGTGATAGCGTCGGAGCACGCCGTCGTTATCCTGACGCACATTCACGTTGCCGACGTTGGCGCCGGGCGTGCCGTCGAAAATGGTAAGGTAGTTTGCTTTATCAACCGACTTGTATTCGACCTTTGAATCTTCGGTGTATTCCGTCGGTTCTCGACCTGCGACAACGACGTTCTGGCATTCTTGTGCCGCCTTGCGAAATTCTTCATCGCCGCCGCTTCGGTCGATGTCGTCAAACACAAAGTCAAACGCGACGACTTTGGCGCCGGCGCGTGTAAGGTTGCGAATAATTCGAGCGTGGTAATCGCGAGGCCACGGAAAAGGCTTAATGGCTTTTTGTGCTTGGTCATTGACGGGAATGAGAACGACTTGCGCCGTCTGTTTGAACGTCGTATCCATCGGGCGCGCATTGAAGCGAATGTCGAGGGCTTTCAGCTCGAGATTTTCAAAGACCGTGAAGCGCGAGAGTAAAAACGCAAAGACGACGATAATCGGTGCAACCAAAAGTGCCGTGAACCAAATGCTTGATGCAATGCGCGTCTTGAAAAATTCCGTAGCGGTTTTCCACATAGTTGGCAAACGGTTTTTAGAACAGTTATGAAAAGCCGTTGGAATTTAGAAAATTCTGCTGCAAAAGTTGCCATCATTGAACCACCCCGCAACCGAAACTTAAATTTGTCTGATTTAGCGCATCGCCGTATCTTCGATGCAAGTTGAAAAATGCACGTCTTAAAAATAAATTTCTCTAAAACCAACCTGCTTGCGTCCAATGCCGGAAGAACTCACACGAAACCCAGAAGCCATTCTTGAATTTCTCAAAAGCGTTTATCCGTTCAGCGAGCTCAATGAGTCGGAAGCAAAAGTGATTGCGAACATTTTAACGCCGTTTGAATACAAGACGAGCGAACTTGTCTTTTCTGCCGGCGACCCAAGCGGGTGCGCGTTCATTGTGCAAAGCGGACGATTGGCGTTTGAAAAAAAAGGATACATCACAGGCTATTATCACTCGCGCGACGTGCTGGGCGAGCGTCGCTTGATTGACGGCATGCCGCGCACGGCGACGGTTTGGGCGGAAGAGCCGAGCGTTTTGTATAAAATCACCAACAAGGATTTGGAAAACCTCGCACTCGTTCCGCAGGAAACGTGCTTGAAGGTCTATAAGTTGCTCTCGCGCCTTGCCAGCTCGAGCGAGCACGAAGAGCATCGGCTTTACAGCGAAATGGACGTGCTGTTGGTGCAAGACGGCGGCTGTGCGCCGGGCTACAACTCCGTAACCGCCTACATTACCGAGTATTTGGAGTCGGCGGGTCGGCGCGTCTTTGTGGCGGCGCAAGGCTTCAAGTCGCTTGTTAGTGGCAAGCGCGACGACTTCCGCTGTCTCGTGTATAGTTTCGCGCTCTATCGGCAAATCGAGCACATTCACGGGGTTATTTTCGCACCGCCGTTGCGCGAAGCGCGTGGTGCTGATTTCAGAACCGAACGCTACAAAGAGTTCAAACTGCTCGAAAATCAAAAACGCGCCGCCGAAAACATCATCGAGAAAAAAGTAAAGGTTCTGGTTGGAATCGGCGGAAACGGAACGCTGGCGGGCATTAAAGATTTGGCGAAACTGCTTCCGAAAGAAATTCAAACGTTTTTCATTCCTGTAACGATTGATAGCGACGTGTCAGGAACGGAGTGCATCGGTCAGCACACGGGCGTGGAAGTCGGCGCGGAAAAAATCCGATGTTATATGGCAGATGCACGCACGCACAATCGCTGTTACATCATCGAGCTGATGGGCGCATCGGGCGGATTTCACGCGCTTCACTCTTGCTTGGGTGCAGGCGCGCATTTAGCCGTCTTGCCTTCAACCAACTACGCCCCCGCCGATATTGCCAAAGCCTTGAAAAATCGCTCCTCAACCGTTATTGTCGTCGCCGAAGGCTATAAAGCCAAAGAGCGCAAAGAAAAAGGAAGCACGCTGAATGCGGCGGAATACCTTCACGAAGAACTCAAAGCCGCTGGCTTGGAAACCCGACAGCGCGTCATCTGTGAAGCCTTCTCGCGCGACGTGCGCGGCGCACGCCCCAACAATATGGACATGACGCTGGCGCAACGCATGGCGCGAAAACTTACCGAACTCGTCCAAGAAGGAAAGACTCAAATGATGCCCGCCGTCCTTTCTGGAAAAGAATACGCCATTCCCTTCTCCGAAATTCAAACCGACAACACCGTCGAGCGCGACCTCGCCCTCTTAGCCAATCGATTGAGCGTTTAAGTGGTCATTGCGGGTCTTCACATGGCGACCGAAAAGAGATTTCTACGACTGTGGCGAAAAAAGTATGTTAGCGATTCGTTTTACCATACCTTTGTAGCCATACCGCCGATGCACGAAACGGGGTATAACGAAAATGAGAGTAAATCGCCGCCTGCAACCTTCAACTGCGAATGGGATTCGCAACGCTAACCTTTGTGAAGAATTTTGACGAGAGCATACACTTCCACCGCCGTCTCAAATCCAATAGTGAGAGGCTGGGGCATGAAATCGGTTGGGTCATCGGATTGTTGCTCACGCTCTTCGCCTGTCAAACATCGAAGCCGACGGGCACAGAACCCAAACCGCCGAGCGTTCAGCGATTGGTTGATGCCATGAAAGCCGCTGATTCGCTGAGCCAAGTGAGCGCGGATACTGTTGCGTCGCCCGTTCTAACCGATTCTATTTTCGCCACTCGATTGGATTCATCGCTCTCTAAATCGGATTCACTTCGCCCCGTCGCCAGCGATGAGCTCGATACCATCATCGTTTACACTGCAAAAGATTCCATCATTTATGACCTGACGAACAAAACCATGTCGCTTTTCGGCGATGCGAAAATTTCGTATCAAGAATTTCGCCTCAACGCGCCGAAGGTCGTCATCGATACGCGTATCAACATTCTTGATGCAGAAAGCAATCGCGACAGTGCCAATAAGCCCATTGACGTGCCCAAATTCAGCGATGCGGGCGGCATCTACGACGCCGTGAAGATGAGTTACAACTTCAAAACCAAACGCGGCAAAATTCGCGAAGTAACCACCGAACTCGACAACGGCTATTACAGCGGCGAAAACATCAAACGCATGGAAGACGGCGTTTTGAATGTGAAAAACGGACGCTATTACACCTGCAATCATGACCCGCCGCACTACTGGTTTCAATGCGAAAACATGAAACTCATTCCCGGCGATAGAGTCATTGCGCGCCCTGTGGTGATGTATGTCGAGGGCGTCCCCGTCTTTTACCTGCCATTTGCATTTTTTCTCACACGAAGTGGCAGACAATCAGGCTTAATTATGCCCCGATACGGACGTGATAATTTTCGCGGGTTCTTCCTTGCACAAGGCGGCTACTATTGGGCACTTTCCGATTATTACGATTTAAGACTTGAAGGCGACGTTGGAACATTCGGCAGTTGGGCAACGCGCGGACGCTTCCGCTACAAAGAACGCTACGACCTCGACGGCTTGATCGACGGGCAATTCGAGCGACTTGTGCGCGGCGAACGAACAGACCCCGACTACTTTCGCAACGAAAACTGGTATATCAACATTCAACATCAACAGCGATTCGACCCCACCACACAACTGAGCGGAAACCTGCGCTTTGCGGGCGGCAATCAATTCAGCGTCAATTCCTTTAACCCCATCGACGCGCTCCAACAGCAAGCCACTTCAACGCTCACGCTCACGAAAACTTTCGCCGAAGGGCAACGAAGCACCACCGTTGGATACAGCCGAAACCAAAACTTGCGCGTTACCGACGTCTCGCAAAACATTACCGTGAGTTTTTATCAAGCGCGGCTCTTCCCATTCAAAACACGCAAAAGCACCGACGGCTTTTTAGAACGAATCGCCATCGACTTGCCCAACACAAGCGTAAGCGGCACCTACAACAACACCGACACAACTTTCTCGCGCACGCTCAACGGCGCGTTCAATTCAACCGTGAGCTATCAATTTTCGCCACAATCCAACTACTTGCTTTCACAAGGCTTCGCACTCAATGCGTCGCAAATTTCACGCACAGGTGTTGAGGACTTATCGGGCGCGTCGCTCACCATGCCACTTTCGTTCAGCGGCACGCTGTTTCGATACTTCAACACCAACGTTGCCTTTACCTACAACCAATTTTTCAACGACCGAAGCATCACGCGCTTTTTTAAGCCGTCGGATTCAACCGTTGTTACAGAGGTTAATCGTCGATTGACGCGCTATTACACTTACCAATTTTCAACAGGCGTTCAAACGCGCCTTTACGGAACGCTCTTCACGGGATTTTTAGAAAATCTTGTTGGATTGAAAGCCGTGCGACACACGCTCAATCCGATTATCTCTTACAACTTTAATCCCGATTTCACGCGCGAAGAATTTGGATACTTCGGCAGTTACATTGGTGCAACCGGCGAGCGCGTGCGCTACAATCGTTTTGAAGGCGCGCTGTTCAGCAATGTGCCCACAGAAAGCCAATCACTCAATTTGAACTTCAACAACATTTTTGAAGCAAAGGTCAAAAGCCTTGACACCACGAAAGCCATCGACGACCCCGAGCGCACCGAAAAAAAAGTGCAATTCCTCAACGCCAGCGTGAGCACCGCCTACAACTTCGCCGCCCGCGACGGATTTAATTGGTCGAACGTCAATCTCTCGGCAAATAGCACCACGATTCCGAACCTTTCGCTCAACGCCACAGCATCGTTCACATTTTACGGATTCAGCGACAGCACGGGCGCGACGATTCCCGTCTTGAACCGCGAGCAAGGCGGCGGCGTGCTTCGCTTTCTTTCAGGAAGTCTACAACTTTCAACCGGCTTTCGCGGCGAACGCAAACAAAATCCCAATAGGCTCATTCAGCAAGATTCGTCAAGGCTCTTGGGACAAGGGCAACTTCAAAACCAAAACACACTGAACGGATTGCCGCAAACCGATTTTCGCTCGCTCGGTCAGAACGTCGATTTCGATGTGCCTTGGGATTTAAGTTTCGCCTTAAACATTCAAGCCAATCGACAAAATCCGCTCTTGCCTGTGCAATACGACGCCCAACTTTCAGCAAACGGCGGCATTTCCATTACGCCAAATTGGCAACTGCGCGGAAGCCTGACGTATCTCTTTAAGCAAAAGCAATTCATCGCGCCGCAAATTTCCATCAACCGCGACTTGCACTGCTGGACAATGAGTTTTCAATGGACGCCCGTCGGGCAGTTCCGCAGTTACTTCTTCACGCTTCAAGTCAAAGCCCCACAACTGCGCGACATTCGAATCGAGCAAAACGAGCCGTCGCAAAATCTCTTCGGCGATTAGCGGCAGTTAATCAGTGCCGTTGAACTCTTTAATGCCCAAACGAATCACTCGCTCGCGCTCTCGCAAACGGCACTCGTTACCACAAGCGATACGGCGAAAGAAGTTAAGAGCTGAGAGGGACATCTTTTAATTCTCAATTCTCAACGCGCTTCACTTTTCGTTCTTCAAGTGGTTGTTTCTTCGGCTTTTAGTTTTTGGGCGAGACCAAGCGGCAAGTATTTTTTGAAGTGAGTTTTTTCCGCCGTCCAATTTGCAAGTAAGCGTGTTGCCGTGTTGGACTTTGTTTCGCTTGCGTAATCTTCCAACAAGGCTTTGAGTTCTAATTCATCTTCGAGCGAGAGTTCGAGTGCGGTGATGTAATCGCCGTTGATGAAGTGAGATTTTTCGCCGTAGAGATAGAGTTTTCCGCCCGTCATACCTGCGCCTAAGTTGTAAGAGACTTTGCCGAGAACGACGACGAGTCCGTTGGTCATATACTCGCATGCGTGCAGTCCGACGCCTTCGACGACGGCGGTCGCGCCACTATTGCGCACGGCGAAGCGGTCGCCTGCAATTCCATTGACATAGAGCGTGCCGCCGGTTGCGCCGTAGAGCGCGCAGTTGCCAATGATGGCGTTATGTTCCGGTGCAAATGTGGCTTTTGCGCTCGGCACAATCACGACCTTTCCGCCCGACATGCCTTTGCAGACTGAATCATTGGCTTCGCCTTCCAAACGCACATTGACGCCTTCGGTCAGAAACACGCCGAAGCCTTGCCCTGCACTGCCTTTGAAAGTGATGTCGAGATGACCAGCAAATTTCGGTTGATAAATGCCGAATCCATGTTTTGCGCGTGCTTCGTGCATCAGTTTTGCGATTTCACCGGAGAGCGACGCCAGCACGGCGCGGTCAGTTGGGAAGATGTTGTAAGCAAGTGAAAGCGAAGCGGATTTTCCTTCGCGTGCGTGATTCAAGACGGGGCGCGCGTCGGCGAGAATGGTTTTGTTGAGCGGGCTAATTTCGTCGCTGAATGTGCCTCTTTTTGCAGACGGTTTCGAATCCAGCGTCAAGGCGGTTTCTTTCGTAAAGAAACTCAAATCCAAGTTGCGCGCATTGATAAGCGAAAGATGCTTTGGATTGATTTTCAAAAATTCCGTTCTGCCGATGATGTCGCCGAGCGACTTCACGCCGAGCGCGGAAAGATGGCGCTGCACATCTTCGGCAAGCAAGTGCAGCAGTTTGACGATATGGTCTTTGTGCCCTTTGTATTTGGCTTTGAATTTTGGGTCGTGCGTCGCAATGCCTGTCGGACAAGTATTCTTCTCGCAGATTCTCGCCATAACGCACCCTTCGGCGACGAGCAAGAGTTTTCCGAATTCGAATTCTTCTGCGCCGAGCATTGCCGCCATCACGATGTCTTTGCCCGTTGACAATCCGCCGTCGACGCGCAGGGTTACAGCTTGGCGCAAGTTATTTTCAAGCAGAGCCTTGTGCGCTTCGAGCAAGCCGATTTCCCACTGCAAGCCGGCGTGCTTCATGGAGGAAAGTGCCGCTGCGCCGGTGCCGCCGTCGCCGCCTGAAATATGAATGATGTCCGCGCCTGCTTTGGCAACGCCGACGGCAATCGTTCCGACGCCCGCCCCTGAAACCAATTTGACGTTGATTTTCGCATCAGGATTCGTTTGGCGCAGTTCGTAGATGAGTTCCTTCAAATCTTCAATGCTGTAAATGTCGTGCATTGGCGGCGGCGAAATAAGGTCAATGCCGGTGAGCGAATGACGCGCGCGTGCAATTTCTTCATTGACTTTGACCGCCATCAACTGTCCACCTTCGCCCGGCTTTGCGCCTTGTGCAATTTTGATTTGAATTTCTTTTCCTGTGATGAGATACTCCGCCGTAACGCCGAATCGCGCCGATGCGACTTGCTTTGCATGCGCCGTAACGCCGTCGGTGAAGTAATAAGGATTTTCTCCGCCCTCACCTGAATTAGAGCGTCCACCGATTTCCTTCATCGCTAAAAAAATATCGCGCTGTGCCTCTGCACTAATCGCGCCGAAACTCATCGCCCCCGACCCAAAGGTTTTCAAAATCTCCGACTTCGGCTGAACCGATTCTATCGGAAGTGGCGTCGGCGATTGCTTCAAGTCAAATAGATGGCGAATGCTGATGGGACTTGCTTCTTCGCCCAATCGCAAGTATTCATCATAAAGGTTGAGTGAGGAACTCGGCGTGTGGGTTTCGCGCACGAGTTTATGAATGAGCTTCGAGCGCGAGTTCGTCATGGAGTGTTTTTCGCCGTGCAAGCCGCTGTTGTGCTCTTTGAATTGATAGGTGTGAATAGGTTTCTGGGCGCGTTCAAAAATCGCGGCATTGCGCAATATATTTTCAACGATGTGCTCGAGTTCCAATCCGCCGATGGGCGAATAGAGGTCTCGGAAAAAGTCTTCCGCCATTTTTTTCCCGATGCCGAGCGCGGAAAACAGCCTCGCGCTTTGATACGACTTGACCACCGAAATGCCCATTTTGCTCATCACCTTCAACAGCCCTTGCTCAAAGGCTTTGATGAGATTGGCTTCGCGCTTATCGGGCGAAAGTGAGTTTAATTGTTGGAAGTTGCCGAATCGCGCTACTTCCAGCGCAAGGTAAGGGCAAACCGCTGTCGCGCCGAAGCCAATGAGCGTTGCAACATGATGCGTTGAACGCACTTCGCCCGTATGAACGACGATAGAGGCTTCCAATCGCACGCCTTCGTCGTTGAGCGTATTGACGACGGCGCGGAGCGCGAGCAGGCTTGGAATCGGCAAGTTTTCAAAGTCGGCGTTTCTATCCGAGAGAATAATGATGCTTGCACCGCGTTTGACGGCGTTGAGCACATTTTTTCGCAACGCATTCAATTTTGCCCGAAACCCAACCACGCCCTCAATGCGCTTGAACGTGGTGTCAAATTCTTCGGCGATGATGCGCGAATCGGGCGAATCAGGATTGCAACGCTTGAACGATTCCACAAACGCCATTTGTCCCAACGAGAGAATCGGGCTTTTAAGCTCAATCGCCACTTGCGGCGGAATGAGTTCTTTCGTGGAAAAGATGTTTGGCTTTTTGCCGAGTTCAATGCTTAAATCGGTAACGGTGGTTTCGCGAATGTAGTCGACGGGCGGGTTCGTAACCTGTGCGAAGTTTTGATAGAAGTAATCGAAGAACGGGCGCGGTTCATCGGAAAAAATTGCAGGGCGTGCGGTGTCGCCCATTGAGCCGATGGGCTCTTTGCCCGTTTCAATCATCGGCAATAAAATTTTGTTCAAATCTTCTTCGGTGTAGCCGAAAACGCTTGTCTTTTCAAGGCTTCTGGGCAAGGTGTGGATTTGAAGCGAGAGCGCGGGCAAAAGATGTGGGTCAAATTTCGCATCGAAGTATTCTGCCGATTCGCTCGCATCGCGAAAATCAACTTCGCCTGTTTCCAAATCTACTCTCACACCAGAACCCGCTTGCAGAGTGCCTTTTGCGCGAATGATACTTTCATCAAGATTGAACGAGCCGGCTTCGGAAGAAAGGTAGAAGTGTTCATCGGTCATTGCCCAGCGGCACGGGCGAAATCCGTTTCGATCGAGCCGCGCTCCGACGGTTTGTCCGTCCGAAAACGTAACGAAGGCGGGTCCGTCCCACGATTCCATCGCTCTGCCCCAGAACTTGTAGAAGGGTTTGTCGCTGTTTGCAGGCGGAATGAGAATCGACATCACGTCGTCGACGAAGGGAATGGAACTGCGATAGAGCAAGGCTTCCGCCATTTCGTTGAGCGAGCCGGTGTCGCTGATGTTGTGATGCGTGAGCAATTCACCTGCTTTCAAACCGAGCGATTTTTCGCGCGAAAACGCCCAAGTGCGATTGCCAGCGATGGTGTTGATTTCGCCGTTGTGCGCGATTAAGCGAAAGGGTTGCGCTTTATCCCAAGAAGTGCGCGTGTTGGTGCTGAATCGCCGATGAAAGAGCGCGAAGCGTGTTTTGTAATTCGGGTTCTGCAAGTCAAGGTAAAAGGCGTCGAGTTTATCGGCGGTGGTGAGGGCTTTGTAGACAATCGTGTTGGTGGAAAGCGACGGAAAATAAAATTCGCTCATGCCTCGCTCGGCGGCGCGGGCGCGCGTGTATTGCTTGGCGATATACAAAATGCGGTTGAACGATGAATCCGTGCGGCAGTGGTCAGGGCGACGAATCACCACTTGCTTAATGGCCGGCATGGATTTTCTGGCTTCCGTGCCGAGCACGCTCAAATTCATTGGCACATCGCGGTATGCCTCAATGCGCAAATCAAAAAATTCAAATGTTTCCGTGAGCAATTTCAGGGCGATGCGTTGCCCTTCGGAATCGAACGGAATGAAGAGCGTGGCTATAGCAACCGCTCCTTTTTCGTAGCCGAAGAGCTCAAAGGGAATATCGGTCATGATGCCTGCGCCGTCCGAAGAGACGCGGTCGGCACCGCACGCCCCGCGATGCTCCACGCACCGAAGCGCATACAAGGCTTGTTTCAAATGTGCATGGGTTGCTGTGTTTTTTCGGCTGGCAAGAAAACCCACGCCGCACGCGGATTTTTCGTCGTGAAATTGCATTGCTGATGTCCTCCAAACCAAAGTTGAACTGACGTTGCTTTCCAGAGGCTTCTCAATGCGCGTCGGCGGTTAATTGGAAATGTGTGTTGATAGAAATGTTTCTGGTAATAATCAAAAAAATTTGCTTTTCGTCAAGCCTTATGGCGTGCAGACGAAAAAAGCCGCCCGTTCAATCGGCGGCTTTGGGAAGAAAGTTTTGTGGGCTCTGAGGGAGTCGAACCCCCGACCTACTGGGTGTAAACCAGTCGCTCTAACCAACTGAGCTAAAAGCCCTTCTTCAAAAGTAGTGGTGAATTTACATTTTCCACATTCTTTCGCCAAACTTCCCCATCGCTTTTCTTTGCAAGCGAACTTTGCATTATCTTTCTGCAATTTGGTTTGAGATACCGACGGCACACGCCTCTATCTCTTGCTTTTCGCGACAAATCGTGCGCGGTTAATTAAATTTGCCGAGAATGGTGGATGCTTCATACAACGAGAATTGCATCTTTTGTAAAATTGCGGCGGAAAAAATTCCGTCAAAAAAAGTTTACAGCGACGAGCAACTTTTCGCATTTCACGACATTGCACCCGTCGCACCGGTTCATATCCTCATCATTCCTAAGAGACACATTGAAACGCTTGACGATTTAACGGGCGACGATGCGCTTTTGGTCGGAAAACTCATTATCGCCGCCAAAGACATCGCTCGCTCACTTGGCATTGCCGAATCGGGCTACCGAATCAACCTTAACTGTAAGCGAGACGGGGGACAAACCGTCTTTCACATTCACGCACATTTGATTGGTGGCAAACCGATGGGGTGGCCTCCGTTTCCAACAACATAAACTATGAACGTTTCACCCGAAGAGCGTCGCATTTCATTGCTCAAAAGTTTCTTGGAGAAAGATCCAAACGATGCGTTTTCTCGCTACGCGCTTGCGCTCGATTACATTAAACTCAACCGACTTGATGATGCCGTCAAAGAATTTGAGTATCTCTTGACGCACGCGCCAGACTACACGGCAACTTATTATCACTTGGGAAAAGTCTATGAACAACAAGGAAGAATTCAAGACGCGAAAACCGTCTATCAAAAGGGGATTGCTCTGACAGCACAACGCGGCGAAGCGCACGCCAATAAAGAACTTCGCGAAGCCCTGTTTATGCTCACAGGCGGAGACGATGACGATTGACCATCACTTGAACTTCAACTGAACTTCAAATCAACAAAAAACTTATTTCATCATCACAATCAGGAGGTTCTCTATGAAACCGTTTTCCAAACTTCCCTCGCAAGTTGCGATTGGATTGTTCGCTTTTCTGCTTTCTGCTTCTCTATCTGCGCAAACGACTGCCGATAGACAACTGAAAGTTACACATGGCGAAGCCGTTGAAGGCAGACCGTTAGAGATTCGGATTTCATCGCAGATGGGGCTTCAAATTGACCGCGCGGTAATTCGCTATCGAAACTTTGGCATTTCCGAGTATCGCTTCATTGAGGCACAGCCACAAGGCAATGAATTTGTCGGCACGATTCCCAGCCAATATGTTATTGCGCCCTCGATTGATTTTTATGTCGTTGCAATCTTGCGCGATAACTCTCAAATCACCTTTCCGTTTTTAACGCCGATTCAAACGCCTGCGAACATCACCGTTCGCCCGCTTCCCGAAGATCCGAACCTCGTCTTGATTTCGCCGTCGCGAGAAGAAGACCTTATTGCCGAAGATATTGTGATTGCATTTTCATACTACACGCTGACCGACAAAATCAGCAAAGAGAAATCACAATTGCTGGTTGATGGCAAAGACGTAACGAAGAAGGCGATTTTCAGCGAGAACCTTGTAACCTACATTCCCGATGTGCCGCCAAAGCCGGGTCCGCTCCGCGCCGAATTTATTGCTCGCGACGCGCGCGGCGTTGAGCTGGGCAGAATCAGCACATATTTCCGAGTCAAAGGCGCGCCGAAAACCACGCTCGATGAAGCTAAACGCGAAACACAACTGACCTATAACACGCAAAGTTGGGCAGAACTGCGTCAAGAAAACATCGGCGATACCAGCATCTTCTTTGCGCGTGCCAACTTCATTGGCGAAGCCGTCTATAACGACTGGCTACGCGTTGGAACAAACATTTTCGTAACAAACGAAGAAGATAAATTTCGCCAGCCCTCCAATCGCTTTTTGTTCAAGGTCAATACCGACTACTTCGACGTGCAAGTTGGCGATGTGTTTCCTGATTACAACTTCTACCTTTCAAACGGCGTGCGCGTGCGCGGCTATGAATTGAGCGGAAAGTTTGCTGGTCTTCGCTTTGCCACAACACAAGGCGAAGCCGCTCGCGAATTTGATGCGCAGTTCGGCGCAACGCGCATCATTCCTACCAACCAACCGAATTCGGACTCGCTTATCGTCCAAGCCGAACTTGATGGATTTATCTTGGTTGATTCTACTGCGACGACGAAAACCTTTAAGCAACTTTTAGCACCGGGCGCGTTCCGACGCAATTACTTTACCGCCGTCGGCGGCTTTTTCAGCAAAGTCTTTCGCTTGGAACTGCAATACCTCAAAGTCAAAGACCAAATTGCCGAAAACGCCCTCAACACCCGTGGCACTCGTCCAGAAGAAAGCGTTGGCTTCGGAACAAGCCTCAAACTGGCCCCTCTGCCAAACATTTTTGACATATATGGTGATATTGCCGTCGGGATTTTCAACAGCGACATTACAGGTGGCTCATTGAGCGCAGGACAAGTCGCGCAACTTTTAGGGAAGAAGGGACAAGACAGCGTCAACTTCGTCAATGATTTAGAGAACTTACCCGGCGGCTATGAACGGCTTCGCAATCTCATCACGGTCAATCCCAACCTTGCCTTCCCGACACCGCTTGGAAGCGCAACGGCTTGGCGTGCGGGCACAACGCTGAACAACAACTTCAGCTCTTGGGGCAACTTTTTACGCGTTGAGTATGTGCGGCAAGGGGCAAACTTCCGCTCGCTTGGACTTGCCTTCTACCAACCCGACATCGCTGGCATTCGCATCAACGACCGACTTCGCCTGCTCAACAGCCGATTGCTCCTTTCCTTCGGCTTTGAAAGTTTGAAGGACAACCTCAACGGACAACGCAATATCGAAACGCGCACAGGTCGCGAACTTGATGGCACAACATCCCGTAACCTGCTCTCGCTCGGTGCATCGGTCTTTCCCGGTATCAACCTTCCCTCTGTCCGATTAGAGTATCGCCGCCAAAGCAACGTCAATGAAGTTCCCGCATTCTATCAAGACTCCGTCAATATTGGTCAAACTTCCACACTTGGCACAGTGGGCGCACTGGGCGCACAAATCAATAACATCACGAACACATTCAACTTCGATGTGCAACAAACCTTCGATTTGAAAAAATCGCGCACCTTGCAACTTGGTTTGAGCACCACTTTCTCTAATCGCAGTGAAAATCGCGATTTAAGTCCGCTTAAAACACCTTTTGACTCTACGGGCGCGCTCTTTATCCAACTTGGCACGGCTTTTTTTCCAGTAGCAGATATTCGTTCTGTAACCTCGCAAGAATTTTCAAGCCGCTCGATTGCGCTGAACGGGACGCTGACATTTGCTAATTCGCTTCGCATCAACGGCGGCATTTCCAACCAAAGCAGTGAATTCGTTACAGGGGTCGTGTTAGACACAAACCGTGCTTTTGCCACTCCTCGCGTTACACGTCGGGAACTCTTGGTTAAGCAAAACTTCTATTCGCTTTATGCCGGCATTGGCTACGGCTTCTTGAACAACACCCTTTGCCCAACGCTTCGAACATCAATCACATTTGGCGATTTTAGCCGCGCTCTCATTGGCGCAAGCGCAATTTATGACATTACACCAACGCAAAACTTAACTGCCGACCTGAACCTCTTCATCGTCGGCGAACAAGAAGCCAACGGCGTTAAAATTCCAAGCTCAACCGATGTTATTGCCTCTGTGCGATACCAGATTTTGTTCGGAAACTAACGGTGAACCTTTGTCAGTTCTCTGATTGCAATTGTTGAATCTCACTTAACCGACTATTCGTTGAGTGGTCGGGAGAACTCATAAAACGGAGAAGGGTTATGAATTTTAATCCAAATAAATTCACGCTTCGCGCGCAAGAAGCGGTGCAGACTGCGGCAGAAAAAGCGGCAGGATTGCAACACCAACAAATTGAGCCCGAGCACTTGCTTTGGGCAATGCTTTCGGACAAGAATAATATCGCCTACCAACTTTCAGAAAAGTTAGGACTCCAAACCGAGCAAATCATTAACATTTTAGAACGTCAAATTGACCGCTTTCCCAAAGTTTCAGGCGTGTCGGTCTCGGGGCAATATCTGTCGCAGAATCTGGCTAAAATTTTTGACCTTGCCGCCACACAAGCCGAAAAGCTGAAAGATGAGTATATCAGTTCCGAGCATTTGTTTATTGCGATGTTAGAATCGGGGCAAACCGTTGCACGCATTTTGAAAGACGCGGGTGCTACAACCGACGGCGTGCTTAAAGCCCTCGCCTCCATGCGCGGCTCACAACGAATCACTGACCCCAACGCCGAAGACCGATATAATGCACTCAAAAAGTATGCTCGCGATTTGAACGAACTTGCCCGCAAAGGCAAACTTGACCCCGTCATCGGACGCGATGAAGAAATCCGTCGCGTGCTCCAAATTCTTTCACGTCGCACAAAGAATAACCCCGTTTTAATTGGCGAACCGGGCGTGGGTAAAACCGCCATTGCCGAAGGTATTGCACAGCGAATTATTAGCGGCGATGTGCCTGAAAATTTGAAGCCGAAGCAAATTCACGCGCTTGATATTGCTCAACTCGTTGCAGGCACAAAGTTCAGAGGCGAGTTCGAAGAACGCTTAAAAGCCGTTGTGCGCGAAGTCCAAGATTCTAACGGCGATATTGTTTTATTTATTGATGAAATTCATCTGCTTGTTGGCGCAGGTGGCGCAGAAGGCGCGGTCGATGCCGCCAATATCTTAAAACCTGCACTTGCACGTGGCGAACTGCGCTGTATCGGTGCTACCACGCTTGATGAATATAGAAAGTATATCGAGAAAGATGCCGCTCTGGAACGCCGATTCCAAACCGTATTCGTTCAAGAGCCAAGCGTTGAAGATACGATTTCTATTTTGCGCGGCTTGAAAGAAAAATATGAAATCCATCACGGCGTTAGAATTACCGATAGCGCGATTGTCGCGGCGGCAGAGCTTTCTAACCGCTATATTTCTGACCGCTTTTTGCCCGATAAAGCCATCGATTTAATTGACGAGGCTTCTTCAAAACTGCGTCTGGAAATTGATAGCGTTCCCGAAGCATTGGATAAAATTAACCGCGAAATTCGTCGGCTTGAAATTGAGCGCGAAGCCTTAAAGCGCGAATTAGAAGCCGAAAAAGCCTAACTGGCGTGCCGTTGAGTTTGTTACGCTCTCAACGGCGCGTTTTTTATTTTATTTTGACTTGCCTTTTATTTTGACTTGCCATGCGTAATGTGCCGCGGCTTTGTATGCACAATTTTACTCCTGCCTGTTTTTTGCAAAGCACAAACGCTTTCTAATACTTCATTTGAACGCTTTCTGAACACCTATTTTTGGAAGGGTAACTATTTTTCTTCCCATCAACTTGGCGTTTGGACAATTACAGCGAATAATAACTTTCAGTCTACCCTGATTAATCTCAGTGAGCGCGCCTTGCGCGATGAAAACGAGTTTAATTTTACCCTTTCTCGCCCGCTCTATGCGCGCTCACAACTTCGTTTAGAAGGGTCAAATTATTTTCTTTCCGACAATCGCAGTTTGTTTCGTAACAACGCGGTTTCTAATCGCATCACTCTCGGCGTTTCTTCACAGCCATCTACTTGGTCGCTTCTCGAAGCCAATGGTGGTTTTAAGGCAGAACGCCAAATTGACCAATTCAATTCAGGATTTATCTACGCGCTTCGCGGCGAAGTATTCGGCTATCAATTTTCCAATTTTGAGCTTTCCTCGCGCGTAAATTTCTCACAAGAGTTTTTAGAGCCGCGACGCAATGAAGATAAAGGGGTTCTTATCTCGCTCAATCAGCGATATAATCGCGCACAGTTAGTTCTTTCAGGTGGCGTGAGTGAGGAGCGACGAGATTATTTTTCAAATGTGCTGGCATTGCAAACACCCACGACCGTTGTAGAACGGCGAATAGAGCAAAATTTTTATACTATTGACAGCCTTTCGTATCGAACTTTTTCAAACCTTACAACGAGAGCGAAAGTAGAACTTCGTCGCCGCGTCATTACTCGTGAAAATAGTCAGCAATTTTCCGACTTAACCAACGCTGTTTATGATAATGAAATTGAGCAACTTCGCCTTTTTACCGATGCAGGTATCACGTTTGAATCCTCATCGTTTCAAACCTTTGCAGGCGTTTTATTTCAGCAACAATCGGAAAGTTATCGCCCGATAAATGCGTTCTCTGAAAATCCGATTGCAATTGCGCGCGAGCAGTTCCGCAATAATACCTTTCAAGTTGCGACGCTCTATTTATCGTCAATTTGGCGACATTTCAACGCGCTTGGTGATACCGTTCATTCTTTTTTTGTCTCTGCACAGATGCGCGGATTTCGTTACGATACGCCCGACACCTCGAACACCGACGACCGCGACGAAGTCAGTTACGCGCTCACGATTTCCGATAGCCTTCGTCTCAACCGTTATTTTGGATTGCGCCTTGTTGGCTCATTTGCAAATACGCGCAATGTCTTTATTTCTCGCGAGCGAAGTGCAAATAATACACGCAATTATATTTTGAGATTTTCACCCACAACGGTTTGGCGCGTCCCGAAAAAAATTGAGAGCGTCAATGAATTTGGCGTGCTGGCGAACTATACGGTTTATGATTTTGAAATTGGCTCACAAACGCGCAGTTTTTCATTCCGACAACTTTCGTTTTTAGATTCTACACAATTCTTTTTGAACGAAACCATCACTCTGAAATTTCTCTACGAACAGCGTCTTTACGAGCGTGCAGAACTTTTTTGGAACGACTTTGCCGAGCGTCCGCTCAACCGTTTCAACGACCGCTCTCTATCGCTTGAAATAGAGGCTCGATATGCCTCGCTTGTGAGTTCTTTTGGAATTAGAATTTTCGCACGCAGTCAATCAAATTTTCAAACCCGTCCCAAAGCCGATGAAGTTGAAATGATTGAGTTGCCACTCCCGAACTTGCTTTATATTGGTCCGACGGCGCGACTTTCATATCGCCCGTCGCAATCCGTTGAATTGGAAACAAGCGGCTGGTATCAACTTGAACGATTGGGCAATCAAACCGTCCAAATTTTTCCAAACCTTCACCTTTCAGTCAAAACGCTTTTTTGAATGAAAACCGATAAACTCATTTATAGCATTTTTCAGGAGTCGCCCGAAACTGCGCTCTCTTTGCTGGGTTATGACAAGGCACTCTGGCGGCATTACGCATTTCAATCGATTGAAGTCAAAGAGAAGTCGTATCGGATTGACGGCGCGCTCCTGCCCGATTCGCCCGACTTGCCAGTCATTATTTTGGAAGTGCAATTTCAGGCAGACGAATTTATTTACGAGCGCATTCTTTCAGAGACGCTGATTTTCAGAGCGCAAAATCGGCAGTTTCCAAATACGCAAATGGTTGTGCTGTTTGCCGCTCGCAGTCTTGATAAAGGGGCTGGTATGTTCGCGCCACTTGTTACATCAGGCGTGATTCGCCCAATTTACCTTAACGAAGTGCTAAGCGACGAGACGCGCAATCTTGGAGAGATGCTACTTCAGTTGACAGTCAAAAAAACGAGCCTTGCTGCCGACCTTGAAGTCGCAAAGACATTTAAGCAACTTTTGAATACGCCTGAAATGCCCCAAACCCGCAGACGCTTTTTCTTGAACCTGTTGATTAACGTATTTTTGGAAAAGCACGAACGTTTAACCTATCAGGAGCTGGAAGCCATGATTGAAATGGAAGAAATTTTTGACTTCTCGAACAATCGCCTTGTGCATGAAATTGCTCGCCGCAAAATTGCGCCCAAAATCGCAGAGGAACTTGCCAAAGATATGGCAAAAGATATGGCACAAGACATCGCGAAGGATATGGCACAAGACATCGCGAAGGATATGGCACAAGACATCGCGAAGGATATGGCACAAGACATCGCGAAGGATATGGCACAAGACATCGCGAAGGATATGGCACAAGACATCGCGAAGGATATGGCACAAGACATCG
>FWPU01002072.1_pt1 | contig 57244 bp, 58 predicted proteins | sample 2228361 | NCBI WGS metagenome assembly FWPU01 (sample SAMEA103939777, study PRJEB20133) | metagenome | reverse complement strand
CCAGTCGTATAGTCTCTCTTCATTCACTCTTCAGCCTCTTATCCCCCGCGCGCCACCTGTCTAAGTTGAGCCTCATTTTCACCTAATCCGAAGCGCATTTTAGCGCACATTACCTTCGTCGAGAGCGATATGCTCTCCCTGTCCCTAACGAACAGGAGGTTCACTATGAAAGTATTGTATGTACTTATCGTATCGGTTCTCACGGTCTCGCTGGCAGTTGCCCAGCACGATGATGACCTACTCTTTGGAGAAGAGAGCGGTCAGGTGGTGGTGATTCAGCCTCAGCCCCACCCTGTACGAACGATGTCGAGCGTGTTCGGGCAGTTCATCCTCGATGTGGGGATGGACTTCTACTGGGAGCCGAATACCGGGATCGACCACTTGAGTTTTTGTCGAGTGGAGCAAGTCTGGATAACACCGGGCTTACAAGCCACTAAGTCGGGGTTCGGCACGGTGTTCTGTGCATCGGGCTGTCCGAACTTTTTCAATCTGCCGACGAACGGCACGCCCCACCACCACTTCATTTTCGGGGTGAGCCAGCCCGGAGTCTATGTGTGGGATGTGCGTGCTGTGAATGCGATTGCACGCGACGGTCGCCCCCTCGCAGATATGGCGCACCCGTACCGAATCTATATGGTCGCAGGGAACATACCCCGACTGTTCGGTTCGGTGAATGTGCCGAACTATCAGGGCGACCTGTACAACCTGTTCCTCACCGTTCAGATTCGCCAAGGCGGGACGACCCTTGCCCAACAGAGCCTGCCCCCGAACCACACCGCACGCCACCACTATATGGTCGGGTTCAATCGGTCTGCGGGCAACTATACCGTCGTGGCGAAGTTAGACAAGCATCTCTCACGTCGTGTCGATAACTACAACCTCTCAGGCGCACGCCAACTCGACTGGACCTTCGACATAGTGGGCGATGTGAACAACGATGATGTGATCGACGACGCCGACCTGCTTCAGGTGCTGTTCGCATTTGGCTCCAGCGACCCTGCCAGCGATGTGAACGGCGATGGCGTCGTGGATGATGCCGACCTGCTGATTATCCTCTTCAACTTCGGCGCGGTCGGCGAAGGGGCGCAACCCTAAAAAACCAACCGAAAGGAGGTCTATGCACTATGAAGCGATTGCTGACATTCGGACTGAGCGCAACACTGACTGCGCTGATGAGCGTATCGTTCGCCCAACACGACCACGAACACGAGGGCGACATCTATCTGGGCGTTTTGGTTGGCTCGCCTGCGGTGATTGAGCCTGACGAGTTGGCGATGTCGCCCTACAAAACCGAGCGAATGTTCGAGGAACTCCTTCCAGGCTTGTTTGGAACCGACCAAGGCTGGGATTTCTACTCGGAAGGGGCTACCCCTCAACTTCGTCGCGTGACAGTCCTGCAGGTGTTTGTTTCCGATGGACTGTTCGGCGTGGTGGAGGGAGAGACCGACCCTGTGTTTGGTGCGGGCGCGCCGGGCACTTGGACGCTGGAATGGGACGATAATAACCCCGAAGCTGTTCATCAACACATCATCTTTGCCAGCAATATCCTCCCCAACGAAGACAACCCGCTTATCTTCCAGTTCCGCTTGGTGGATGCGATTGCGTGGGATGGCACCCCGCTTGCGAACTCGGATATCGTCTACACGCTGGAGTTCGTGCCTGAGCCTGCCTCGCTGTTGGCGTTGAGTGCGGGGCTGGGCGCACTCGCTCTGAGGCGGAGGAGGGTGCGCACCTGATGAAGGTCGCCTATGTGTTCACTTCGCCACGCGCCGCTTCCTACAAGTTGGGGCAGATGATCCTGCCCCAACTGGAAGCGGGCACACATGGCGTGGAAGTCGTCGGGATGTTCTTCTTCGACGATAACACCTTCATCCTGCGCAAGGGCGACCCGATTGGCGAACGGTTAGCCAAAATCGCCCACGAGAAGGGCATTCTGTTGATGATGTGCGATATGTGCGCGTTGGAACGCAACTTGGCGAAGGGGGAACCGCGCTGGTGCGGCCCTGACGGGCGTGGGCGCACCGAACCCGCCGAGTGTGTGCCTGTGGGCACGGTGGAGGGCGTCCAAGTGGGATGTTTCCCCGACCTCTACTCGGCTCTGGCAGGCAACCCACCCGACCAAGTCATCAGCTTATGAACATGACCCGCAACTCTCTGACGGCGATGGCGTGCCTCTGGGGAGACCCCTCCTCAGAAGGCACGCTGTCGCCGATTTTTTCGTGGATTGGGCATTCCACTCAAAAAGCAAAAAAATAGGAGGGACATCACACGATGAAACGCCAAAGTGCCTTCACGCTTATCGAACTGTTGGTGGTGATTGCGATTATCGCGATTTTGGCGGCGATTCTGTTTCCTGTGTTCGCCCAAGCGCGTGAGAAGGCACGTCAGACGCAGTGCCTTTCCAACATGCGCCAGATGGGGATTGCGGTGCAGATGTATCTTCAGGACTACGACGAACAGTTCCCGCTCGATAGCCACACGGGCACGAATGCGCCGTGGGTCTGGCTCAACACGCTCCAGCCCTATGTGAAGACGACCTTGCTCTATCGCTGTCCGAGCGACCCCAGCGTCAACTGGGACCGACCTTTGCCGGGCTATCGGAATGTGCGTCGCACCTCGTATGGCACGAACTACTGGATGCTTCCTCGCTACGACGACTGCACAGGCTACAACACGCTGGTGTCCATCACCAGCCCAGCAAACACCATCTATATCGCCGAGATGCGTGAGAACACAACAGGCGACCATTTCCATCCCGCGATGTGGGTCTGGCCCAACAACTGCGGGTTCTATCAGCCTGAGCAGGAACTGGCGATGACCTGGCACAGTGGAGGCACAAACTACACCTTCGTTGATGGGCACGCCAAGTGGTACCGCTTCGAACAGGTCTGGACACCTGACGGGCGCATCAACCTCTTTGACCCGCGACGGTGAGCCAGTGCCTGAACAGATGGGGTAGAGCGTGGAGTAGTGCTTGTCGTGCGCTTCTCACCTGAATCTACAGCCAGCGCGGGTACTGGCAATCAGTACCCGCGCCACAAGGTTATGGGTCATTTTCCTAACTCAGCTTATGTTTGCGCTTCTAAGATTGCCTTATGCAAGTACTTTAATGTATCTTTGTGCCCCCGCAATCGCTCAACTGCACTAACCGCTTGTAGCCCCGCAAGGGAGTCGATAGAGCCAAGCTTTTGAACGAGTTCCTCTGCCTGTTCGTTCCATTCGGGGAATTGACTCAGCGTCTTTTCAATCAGGGTTCGCGCCTGTTCGGAAGCAACTCCGTATAATCTCTGACTACCGAGCTGAGCTGTCGCCATTAGCCCCTTCGATATCAGCCTCTTTAGAAGGCTCTCGACAGGTTCTGAAAGGGCATCTAAGACTCCTGAAATCTCAGCAATCAGTTTCACTTCGGACAGTCCTACGGGACCGTGCAGTTCGCTATAGGTGTCCAGCACTTTTAGAAAAACGGCTTCCTCAGGAGCCAGAGCCAGAGTTGTTTCTGCGGGTTCATAAACCCGAACTTCTACATTCTTTAGAGTTTCCAAGTATCTGTTGATAAGGTTCTTGACATCGTGCCATTTGAGTCCCCCTAGCCCACAGCCGAGCGCAGGGATGGCGATGGAGTGAATCTCGTTTTCACGAATGACTCGTACCAAGTCCTGTAGCCCGCTCTCAATATACTCCAATCGGGAGGGCTGACGCCAGTGCTTTTTAGTGGGGAAGTTGATGATGAATCGTGGCGTTAGTCGGTTGGTCGGATACACCAACATCTTTCCGATTTGTACCTGTCCTGCTTGGCAAGCACGCCGATAGAAGGTGTAGTTATCTGGAAAACGCTCTCGGAACTGGAGCGCGAGTCCTTTGCCCATCACCCCGACCGTGTTGACAGTATTGACAATCGCGTCAACTTCGTTCAGGGACTCCCAAAAATCGCCTGAGACCCACCGTATCATCCTAATGAATAGTACCTGAATTGCTGGCGACTTTGCATCAGTAGTACCAGTCAGGTTGCATCGAGATGATGGGGTTATAGTCCGTCTCTGAGAAAAGTGCCTGCACCCAAGAGAGCAGGCTAAGGTTGTATACGCCTATCCAAGCGATTAGCTCGATGGGCACGCTGTCATACACAAGAAACTCTGCTTGACGCAGGCTTTTACGATTTGGGTGTCGCACTGTGTCGTGCCAATACCGAGAGTGCATTACAGACCAGTCAATAACTTGCGCAATCAAGCTGGGGTCTTCATACCAATTGGCGACCGCCGAAAGCGGATGCCTATCCGTGTAAACAAACTGCAACCCATAACTCATAATGCGTTCGACACTGCTCACAAGATAGATCATCTGGTCTTGAGAGTGCGACACTCCCTGAACCCAACCTGTGTGAATAGCCCACAACATCGGCGAGCGAGGCGCAAAGTAGAAAGGTACAACAGATCCAGCGTCTGGTTCGGACCTAACGGAACCGTTGTCTGAGTACGCCGTTCTTTCAAGTGGGCGTAAGCGGAAGTGCGCAAGATGTGTACTTGTGCCTTGCGATCGCAAAGGAGCGCACCTGCCTTGATGATATTCGGCAGATTCTCATAATGGGTCATATGATAGACAAGAGTCTCGTCCTCCATTTGGTCTGCTTCCCACAATGCAACTCAAAAGTTAGTTCGCTTGAGCCTAAATGATGATACCTCAGCGTAGAACCGACTACTCCCATAGCAGGAATCCACCTTGTGGGCACGAACCCTCTTCGTATCCAACGGAGGAGCCTATGGAGAGCGCATTTTTCGGTTTTGAGATGCCCACGCGTATCTTGTTCGGTGTGGGCGCGGTCGGGAATCTGGGTTTTGAGTTCAGCACACACGAATGGAAAAGCGCGCTGATTGTGACCGACGAAGGCGTCTATAAGGCTGGACTGACCCACCCTGTCGAGAGCCAACTGAGCGACTTCGGCATACGCTACGAGGTATACACGGGCGTTGTGCCGAACCCCACAATCGCGAGCATCGAGTCCGCCGTGCCGATGGCGCGGGATAAGGATGTAGTGATTGCGGTCGGGGGCGGGAGTGTGATGGATAGTGCCAAGCTCATCAACGCCATCCGCACCTATGGCGGAACAGTGCGCGACTACGAAGGAACCGATACGGTGCCTGGTGTGTGTAAACCGCTCATCGCCATCCCGACCACCGCTGGCACAGGGAGCGAGGTCACCTTCATCTCGATGTTCACTGACCCCGAACGGCACCAGAAGATGCCCGTGCTGAGCCGATACCTTGCACCCCACATGGCGATTGTGGACCCTGAGATGACCCGACGCCTTCCGCCCAGCGCCACCGCCCAGACAGGGCTGGACGCCTTGACACACGCTATCGAGGCAATCGTCGACCAGCAGGCGAACCCGATGTCCGATATTCTGGCGTTTGAGGCGATTCGGCTCATCTTTCGCTATCTACCCCGCGCCGTGCGCGATGGCGAGAACGATATCGAGGCGCGCTCGGCGATGGCGTTCTCCGCGACGATTGCGGGCGCCGCATTCAACAACAGTATGGTGGGGTTGGCGCACGCAATCGCACACGCTATCGGCGGGCTGTATAACCTACCTCACGGGCTATGCTGTGCGCTGGCACTGCCGGTGGCGATGCACTTCAACTTGGAGAGCCGACGCCAACGGTTCGAGCAGATTGCCTCCGTAATCGGCTACGCTAACACCGAATCGGAGGCGGTGCCGATGCCTGGCGCGATGGTGGCGGGCTTCTTCTGGGACAAGACCTTCACGGCTGAAGATAGCATTCTGCAAGTACGCCAGCTGATGACCGAGGTCGGTATCCCCGCGCACCTCATCGATGTCGGCATAGAGGTCTCTGAGGCGGACTTGGATAAGTTGGTCGAGCTGACGATGGCGGACGGCAGTATCCTGTTCAACCCCGTGCTACCAGAGCCAGAGCAGGTGCGCGAACTGCTACGCCATATTGCGACCTATACAACGGAGTGAGATGTTCGGGGCAGGGCAACAGGACTGCCCCGACTCTCCTCAGATTTGGCTATCAGAGACTCTCTAGAATCTCCTGCAGGCTTAGCTCCACCACGCCCGTGCAGGTGTCGGCAGTGCCGTAGTAGATGAGCGCGCGGTCCTCGTGAAGCACCATTCCGGTTGGGAAGACTACATTTGGCACGAAGCCTTCACGCTCGAACTCCGCTTCGGGCACTAAAATCGGCTTTTGTGAGACCGCCAGCACCTTCGCAGGATTTTCGGCATCCATCAACATCGCGCTCGCTGTATAGACCCCAACGCCAACGCCGTCCGTCGTCTTCTGGTTGGAGTGGTAGATTTCGAGCCAGCCTTGCGGGACGCGTATTGGCACGGTGCTACCCCCGACACGGTCGTTTTCCCAGTTGCGCCCCCCGCCATACAACGGCTGATGACGCCCCCAGCGTATCAGGTCGGGCGAGTAGGCGAGCCACATTTCAGGCGCGTGGAAGTGGGTGTTTGGGTTGGGGCGGTGGAGCGCCACATACTCGCCACCGATTTTTTCGGGGAACAACAGCACATCCTTGTTTTCGGGCGGGAAGATAATCCCATGCCGAGTGAAGTTCACGAAATCGTGAGTGGATGCCAATGCGGTACACGCCCCGTGAGGTGAAACCGCCACATAGGTGAAGTAGTAGGTGCCCTCCAGATAGGTGATGCGCGGGTCTTCCACGCCGTAGGTTTCCCACGGGGTCTGGGGCAGGAAGGTGGGGGTGGGGCTAACCCACTCCACGCGCTTGCCCGTGCGGTCCAGCTTCACAAGGCGTAGGTGCGACACGAAAGTCAGGCGAATAAAGCCATCCCGAATGCGCACGACGCGCGGGTCAATCGGTTCCACTGCCGATTCGGGAAGCCAGTCAATCGTTAGTTCGCTTGTATCGGGTGTGTAGCGGGGCAGACCGATGAATCCCGCGCGCGTTTCAGCACACGCTTCTGCCACCCGCACCAAGAGCCAGACCGAGTCGCCCACCTGAGCCACGCCCGGATTGAAAACGCTAATCACGCGCAGGCTGGGGTGGGAGGGAGGCACCTCCTCTGGGCGAAGCAGGCAGACCGTGTCGTACCGCCTCAGGCTCAACTTTCAGACCTCCACCTTGTGTTGTGCGCTCTCGTCGCGGTGCTTTTTCAAGTAGCGCATAAAGGGCGTGCCTCCCGTACCGACTTTGGTAGGGTTCTTCGCGCTCTTCGCCTGCTGTTTGTAGATATATTGCGCTGCGTATTCTAAGTGGAGTGCGCGAAACCGCTGGACTCCTTCCACGCAGGCGTTATAGGCGTAGCGCAGATTGCGGTCGTCGCTCTCCAGCACGCACTGGCGCACCTTCGAGCGGGTCTCCACCGCCTCGATGAACCGCCGATGGGCTGGGGGCATGTAGAACCGCATCTCCATCAGGTAGGTGCGGAGCGGGTCGTCAGCGTGTTCGATACCCAGCAGTCCGTCCAGTGTAGGAATGATACTGCTCTGTGCGCCGGTTTCGCCGCGAAACATCTGCGGTTGTTCTCTGTACGCTTCCACGCCCTCATAGATCAGCCCATTAGGTAGGGCAGGGTTATTCTTCCAGCCGTGAATATAGGGGCGCACACGGTTGTAGTAGATATAGGGGTCGCACGCTTCGGGCATACGCGCCAGCGTGGCATACATCGCTTCCAGAGTGTGCGCGACAGTCTCCAACTGCCGAGTGAGCGCGCGTATGTTGCCCCGTTCTGCCGATTCAAGTGCGTCGGGTATCACGCGCAGTGCCTCACTCGCCCGCGCCTCAATATCCACATGGATTAGAATGAACCACTCCTCATCCAGCCCTGCAAGGAAGTTCTGCAGGAGGGCGATGTTGCCCAGCGCGATTGGCTCGTTGCGGTCGAGCCGACGCCAGTTGTCCAGCGCGTAGGAGGCGTAGGACAGCACAGGCGGGCGACCGAGCCGTTCGCTGACCTTGTGCCACGGGATAGCGAGGTTCGGCGGGATCGATTGAGGAGGTTCATCACCGTTCCACACATAGCCGTGCCCGATGTAAGACAGCACCAGCATCGCCCGACGCCATTCCGCCTCGGTGCTGAGGCGTTCGGTGCTGAGCAGGGGCAGGCTATGCACGGCTCGGCGGATGCGCCCTGCCACCAGAAGCTTCGGCAGGTCGTGGGCAATTGCCTCCCAAGGCTCATAGTAGGGGTCGGGCAGGCGTGGGAGCGGGTCCTGCGAGGGCAGGAACCCCCGCTCGATATCGACTTCGTAGTCCTCTAAGCGCAAAGGCTCGTGAAGCGCGGTCTGCATCGTTGCGTCATCCTCCGTTGGATATTATTGCCCACAAGAGCCGAATCGCTTAGTTGGGCGGATTCGCGCTGACAGGTGGTAAGTTGCGTCGTATTTGTTCCAGCCAGCGGTTCGCCACTCGGCTCACGGTCGTGTTTTCGGCGCGTCCATCCTCAGGCAAAACCGTGACGAGCAGGCGCCCACGCACATAGATTTCGTACTGGTGGTCCTTTTTGACTTCACGAAGAGTAATCTGCTCAGGATGCACAGGCTGACCGAGAATCTCAATCAGTCGCTCTTCCACCATTTGCGCGCGCTGTTCCAGCGACATCGTGGCAGTGCCCGCACGCAGTCGGAAGATGAACTTACCTCCGACCGTGATGTCCCTATAAGCCTGAGCAAATGCTCCCACTAACAGCAGAACTCCGCACAACAACGCTAACCGTTTCATTTCAGTTTACCTCCTTGTCTTAGTGTCCATACTCTAAAATACATAAGGTGCTGTTTCGGGGTTGTTCTTGAGTGCTTCCCACTCCGACTCGGCGATGGGGCGCGGTCGGTCGCGGTCGGCGTCTACGATACAGAGGAAGCCGAATGGCTCCTCGTAGGGGTTGAGCCAGCGGTGGGGTGTGTTGGAGGGCACATAGACGATATCGTGAGGCTTGAGTTCGAACACTCGGTTGCCCACCAGTACACGCCCTCGACCGCGTAAGACCACCACCAAGTGGACATGGGTGTGCTTTTCGAGGCTGGAGTAGCCCTCTGGCTCTATCTCGAAGTAGCGCAGGGCGAACTGCGCGTCGATCATCGGTGGGCGTCCAAGGCTGTAGCGGGTAATCCCACGCCAGCCCATTCCGCGCGCCTCGCCTGCGAACTCCTTGTACTCACGCGGGATGATGCCCTCCCACGTAAACTGCTCCGAGTTGAACGGGATGTGGAACTTCTCTAAGGCGCGCTCTAACGCCTCCGCCACTTGCTCCATCGTCAGGGTTGCCGTATTCATGGGTCTCACCGCCTTTGAGTCAACTGTTCAAAATTCACGCGAGCGGGACGCTCAGCGGAGTCGGCTAACTCCCAAGCCAAGCCGAAAATCGTGCGCGTGACCCGCTCCATCTTTTCAAAATCGATCTTCTCGACAGAGTCGGTCGTGCGGTGGTAGTCTTCGTGAAGCCCAGAGAAGAAGAATACAGCAGGAATGCCCTTGCGCACGAAACTGATATGGTCGCTTCGGAAGTAGAGTTGTTCGGGGTGGTCGATAGCGTCATAGAGGGGGTTCAGAGTCAGGCGCAAGTAGTTGTTGTTGATGTCTTCCAATACTTTGCCAAGGTCGGGGCTGGCAGTGCGCGGACCGATGACATAGATTTCGTTCGAACCCGACAGCAAACGGTTGCGTGGATTGGTGTCGTTCGGCTGGCGACTGCGCCCGACCATATCGAGGTTGATGTTGACGATAATGTTTTCCAGCGGGACGGTCGGTCGCTCTACGAATAGGCGCGAGCCGAGTAGCCCTTTCTCTTCGCCAGCGTACCAGATCAGGAGCACCGAACGCTTTGGGCGCGGTCCTTTGGCAAGTGCTTCGGCAATTGCCAACAGTGCCACCGAGCCAGAGCCGTTATCGTCTGCGCCGTTGTAGATGGTGTCTCCCTGAACATCAGGTCGCCCGACGCCCACATGGTCTAAGTGCGCACCGAGTGAGACATACTCGTTTTTCAGCACGGGGTCAGAGCCTTCTACGATGCCAATTACGGTGTTTGCCACCTCGCGTTTGGTATCGGCACTAATCTGAATTTGAAGCGATTTGCTGGGGTTGAGCGCAAACGAGTTGAGCGTTTCACGCGCTTCAGCGCGGCGAATAATCTCCCCTGCTGAGAGCGGTTCATCTGAAAAAATCACATTTAGCAGGTTCATCGAACCGACGATGAGGGGTACCTGGCTGGTGTTTGGGAGACCTTCGACGGTGCGTCGTGTTGCCCACTGGCGCGCCAAGCGATCGAATCGCTCCATGTCGGTCGGGTCGATGCGCAGGATGGCTATCGCGCCAAGCCGTTCGGCGTTCTGTTCAGGGCTGAGCCAACCTTCCGATTGGGCACGCTCCAGCCCCCACTCGACCACCTCGCGTGGAAAACCAGCGACCACGATCAGCACCTTACCCTTCACATCGAGGTTCGCGTAGGGGTCTATACCCGCTTTCGGGTTCGACCAGCCGTTGCCAACGAAGACCATCGGCGCGGTGGCGTTCAGGGCGATAGGGCGCGCCACAAAGCCCTCGCCATAGCGGAATTCACGACCGCCTATTTGCAGGCGACTCTCATCGGGGCGCAGGGTATCGGTGCGATAGACCAGCGGTTGGAAATAGGTGCCGTTCTCACCGCCAGGCTTGACGCCCCAGCGCTTTAGGTGCGCCACGATATACAGCCCAGCGATGTCCAGTCCACGCGAAGGGGTATCGCGCCCTTCTAAGGCGTCGGAAGCGATGAACTCCAAGTGAGCTTGGAGGGTGTTCGCGGTAATCGTTTCGGCACGGCTCATCCAAGTGGTGCGGTCTGCCGATGCGACCGACACCACCAAAAGCCACAATCCCAGAGTGCGCAAAAGTTTCACAGCGGTATTGTACCCGAACGGGCATAAGACGGAGTCTCGGTTGTACATCCCGTATGGAGTTTGCAGGGATTTCTCTCAAAATGCATCTGGCGACAGAGTGTTTACCTCTGTGCAGAATTGAAAATCATCAGTATTCCAAGTGAGAATATTTTTTACTCCATGTGCAACAGCTAAAGCCACCAGACGCATGTCGTGGGCATGCTTACCTAAGACCTGATACTTAGCAACAAGGTGTTCCCAAACAAGGTCTATCCGAGATGGCTCTGGGAGCCACACGAACAGCTCACGCAGGGCTTGGATGTCTTCCAGAGCATTCTCCGTGCTTTTACCAAAACCGTTCACACTTCGTGGGCGTGTTGCTACGACAAAGTATTCCACGACGACTTGAGTACAAATACACAAAGTTTCCTGGCGAGAGCGCAGCTTCACTATCGCATCGACGCTTGGCGCATGGAGGAGACTACTCCTATCGTGCCATCGTGCAATAACACTGGTGTCAATCAACCACATCGCGGGGGTTATAAATGTTATCGCGAGATAACGCCTCGTTAGGAAGGTTTATTCCTTCCTGTGAGCGCGATAGAAACTCTGCCCAACGCTTATTCCACTCCTCATCACTAAGGGTTGGCACACTGAGAGTAGCCCGCTCTTCCGCTTCCTTTAATCGCTGGAGAAGTTGCCGGTAGTCTTCTATGTCCAGTAAAACGGCTACGGGCTTTCCTTCTGCGTCGATGACAAACCGTTCTCGCATAATCTCACTTTCCAAGTATACCCGCGTAAGCCGACGGTCTTTTCGCTCTCAGGGTATCCTATTGGTATGCGACGATTCGGCTGGATGGGGTTGCTGTTGGTATGTTGGAGCATCGGGCTGGCGCAGATGCCCGACCTGAAGTTCCCAACAGAGGTAGTGCTGGAACGCACTGCCTACAAGCCCGGCTTCACCGTGCGTGGGAAGCTCTTCATCAACATCAAAAAGCCCTACCATGTGAACGCGAACCCCGCTTCGGAAGACTATCTCATTCCCACCGAGCTGAGAATTGACAAGGGCAAGCACTATACTGTCGGCAAAATCACTTATCCTAAGGGCAAGATGATGGCGTTCAGCTTCTCGCCTAACAAGCCGTTAGCGGTCTACGAAGGGCGGACTGCGATTGGGTTTGAACTGGCGCTGGCAAAGGACGCTCCCAAAGGCGATTTGAAAGTGCCCGCTCTGTTGCGCTATCAGGCGTGCGATGATGTCGCCTGCTACCCGCCACAGCGCATTCCTATTGAGATTGTTATTAAAGTCGCTGATGAGGAGGGTGAGCTGAACCCCAAGTTCGCCGAGTCGGACGAGAAGAGCGAGGAGAGCGATACCCCAGCAGGCGGACTTCAAGAGTTCCAGTCGAGCGGGGGCTTTGCAGGTTGGGTCGAGGAACAGTTTCGTGCAGGGCGGTGGGGGCTGTTCGTGTTGGCGCTGTTTGTAGGAGGGCTGGCGCTGAACCTGACGCCCTGTGTGCTTCCGCTCATCCCGATAACGCTCGGTTTTTTCAGTATGCAGTCGCGCGGGCAGGTGGGGCGTCGTGTCGGTCTAAGCGCGCTCTATGCGCTGAGTATGGCGGGTGTCTACGCTGTGTTGGGCACGATGGCAGCGCTGGCAGGTAAGGCGTTCGGCTTCCAGTTTCAGAACCCGATAGTGCTGGGTGTGCTGATTGGACTGCTGGTGCTGTTTGCGCTAGCGCTATTTGGGGTCTACAAGTTCCAAGTGCCTCCTGCACTGATGCGCTTTGTGGGCGCACGACAGGGCTGGGTGGGCGCAATCTTGATGGGGATGCTGGCAGGGGTCGCCGCTGCGCCTTGCATCGGTCCTGTGATTGCTGCGCTCATCCCGATTGTGGCTGCGCTGGGGAACCCGACACTGGGGTTCTTGCTCTTCTTCGCACTGGGCATCGGGTTGGGCACGCCTTACTTCTTGGCGGGGCTGTTCTACGAACGCGCTCAGAAGCGTATCCCACGCTCAGGCGAGTGGACGATTCTGGTGGAGCGTATCTTCGGCATCCTGCTGTTGTCGGCGGCGGTCTTCTTCACCAGTAGCCTGCTCAGTCCCACCGCTTACGGCTGGCTCTGGGTCGCTTTTCTGGGGCTCACCGCACTCTACCTGTTCTTCGGTGAGCGCAGGGAGATTACCCAACCGCGCGTGGTGCGCTTCAAGCAGGTGCTGGGCGGGGTGTTCCTCCTGCTGATGCTCAATAACACCTACTCGATGCTCAAGCCGAAGGTAGAGATTGTGTGGGAGCCGTATAGCGTGGAACGGTTGGAACAGGCGCGTGCCGAGGGCAAACCCGTCATCATCGATTTCACTGCCGATTGGTGCCAAGCGTGTGGCGAGCTAAAGCACTACACCTTCACTGACCCAAAGGTCGTTTCGGAGTCGGAGCGGTTTGTGCGCTTAGTGTTGGATGCAACGCGCGACACCGACCCTGGAGTGAGCGAGGCGTTGCGTCGGCACGAGGTGGTCGGCTTGCCCACCGTTATCTTCATCGATTCGAGCGGACAGGAACGGCGCGATTTGCGCCTGACAGGGTTTGAGCGGGCGAACCGATTTTTGGAGCGAATGCGCCAAGTGCAGTGAGGTGTTGTGGCACAGACATTCTTGTCTGTGACGTTTACACAGGCAGGAATGCCTGTGCTACTCGTTAGTATACACGGGCGAGACGCCCGTGCTACGATTGAGTGGCTTGGGCATCTTGCCGATTTTGCACACGGGCAAGACGCCCGTGCTATGGACAACAGGTATACTCTCTTTGCGAGAGGAAGAGCGATGAGCAGAGTAAACCCCGAACGGATTGAGCTACTCCAGACCAAGGCGAACCTACTTCGAGTCCACTCGATCAGAATGACCACCCGCGCTGGCTCTGGGCATCCTACAACCTGTATGTCGTCGGCAGACTTGGTGAGCGCGCTCTTTTTTGAGGTTCTGCGCTACGATGTGCCCAACCCGCGCAACCCCCTGAATGACCGAGTGATATTCTCAAAAGGGCACGCGGCGCCCCTGCTCTATGCGGTCTGGGCGGAGGCGGGCGCGTTCCCTGTGGAACACTTGGACACCCTGCGCCAGTTCGACAGCGACTTGGAAGGGCACCCGACTCCACGCTTCACCTGGTATGGCGCAGCGACAGGCTCACTGGGACAAGGGCTTTCAATTGCATCGGGAATGGCGCTGGGGCTGAAGCGGGATGGGATACCTGCGCGCGTGTTCTGCTTGATGGGCGATGGTGAGACAGCCGAGGGCGCGGTGTGGGAAGCCTGTGCGTTCGCATCATACTACGGCTTGAACAATCTCATCGCTATCGTCGATGTGAACCGACTTGGGCAGAGCCAGCCCACGATGCTCCAGCACGACTTGGACACCTATGCCCAACGCTTCCGCGCCTTTGGCTGGGAGGTGGCAACGATCGATGGACACGATTTCGAGCAAATCCTCTCGGCATATGCACGCATTCCCGAAGTCGAGAAACCGTACGCCATTCTTGCGCGCACCTTCAAGGGCAAGGGCGCGTCGGCAGTGGAGAACAAGGACGGCTGGCACGGCAAACCGCTCCCGCCCGACCTCGCAGAGCAGGCGATTGCCGAACTGATGCCCAGCCCCGAAGCGATTGAGAAAGCAAAAAGCCTCAAAGTGGCTCCCCCGACCGACCGCACCGCTCCCCCTATGCCTACTCCTGAGGACGAGCAAATTCCTTTCCCCGCCTACAATCTCGGACAGATGGTCGCCACGCGCGAGGCGTATGGCGATGCGCTGGTGGCGTTGGGCAAGGTGAACCCGCTTGTCTATGCGCTCGATGGCGATGTGAAAAACTCCACCTTCTCCGAGAAGTTTCTATCGGTCTTTCCTGAGCGGTTCGTAGAGTGCTTCATCGCTGAGCAACAGATGGTGGGTGCGGGTGTCGGTTTGGCGGAGTTAGGCAAAATCCCGTTCGCCTCCAGCTTCGCCTGTTTCCTCACGCGCGCCTACGACTTCATTCGGATGGGTGCGATTGGACGGGCGAACCTCAAACTCTGTGGCTCGCACGCAGGCGTCTCGATTGGCGAAGACGGTCCCTCGCAGATGGGCTTAGAAGACCTGGCGATGATGCGCTCGATTCCGAGCAGTATCGTGCTGTACCCTTCCGACGCGGTGTCCACCGTCAAACTGGTGGCGCAGATGGCGCACTACAAGGGGATTGCCTACCTGCGCACAACACGCCCCAAGACCCCTGTGCTTTACGATGCCGACGAGGAGTTCCCTATCGGCGGATGCAAGGTGTTGCGCTCCTCGCCAGACGACCAAGTCACGGTGGTTGGGGCAGGCGTGACCCTGCACGAAGCCCTCAAAGCCTACGAACGCCTGATTGCCGAAGAGATTCCGATACGCGTGATTGACCTCTATTCGGTGAAACCGCTGGATGCCGAGACGCTTATTCGCTGTGGGCAGGAGACGAACGGCATCATCCTTGTGGTAGAAGACCACTACCCCGAAGGCGGGATTGGCGAGGCGGTCGCTTCGGCGGTGCAGGGTACAGGCATCCGAGTGCATCGGCTGGCGGTGTCGGAGATTCCGCGTTCGGGCAAGCCAGAAGAGCTGCTTCGTGCTTACGGCATCGACGCAGACGCCATTATGAACACCGTGCGTTCCCTTTCAGCGATGGTGGGATGAACACCGTTTACGAGAACCTACGCACGCTGATAGAGACCTTCGGGGCGCGCCCTGCCACTTCCGAATCGGAGGCGCGTCTCCGAGACTACCTCGCCCGACGCTTGCAAAAGAAGGGGCTAAAAACATTCACCCAACCTTTCCGAACCGTGCCCTCCTTCACAACGGCATGGCTGGTCGTGTCGCTGATGTATGTGGTTTCTACAGCGGGTGTATGGCTCCTCTCTGGTTTGGGGGCGGTGCTGTTCGCACTGCTGAGCCTTGCAGGGAGTCTGCTCTATTGGGGCTTGGTGAGTGGACGCTGGGATGTGATGAAACTCTTTCCCCAGCGCGAGTCGGCGAACCTGATTGCGATTGCCCCTGCGCAGGGAGCTGTTAAACGCCGAGTGGTGCTGATGGGGCATATCGACAGCACGCGCGCCACCCTGCTTTGGCATCCCAAAACAGTCAAGAATTTCGGCAAAAGTTTCATCTTGCAGACGGTCATTCTTGCGCTCCACTCGATGGGCGCACTTTTGGTTATTAGTGCAAGTTTTTGGCAGGAACTTGTACTATTAGTAAGCATCGCTCGGTGGCTGATGGTTCCTGGTGCGCTGGTTTCGCTGTGGGGGCTGTTCGTGCTCATCCATCGTGAGCGCGCCTTAGACTGGGTGCAAGGCGCAAACGACAACGGCTCAGGTACGGCGGTCGTGCTGAGCCTGATGGAACACCTTGCAGACAACCTGCTTGAAGAGACCGAAGTCTGGGGCGTGTTCACTGGAGCGGAGGAGGTGGGTACCCCTGCAGGGGCGTTCGCCTTCGAACACGAGTATGGCTACCAACTCCGCGACGCCGAGTTTTTAATTATCGACCATGTCGGCTTGGGCGAACCGCGCTACCTCCTTGCCGAAGCGATGCTCCCACGCCAAAAAGCGCATCCCGAAATGGTCAATCGGTTCGAGAGCCTTGCACGCCAACATCCTGAATGGAACCTCAAGTCGAGCGCAGTGCCTCACGGGGCGTATACCGATGCGCTTCCGTTCCTGATTCATCGCTACCGTGCGATTGCGCTTTGGTGCGAGCAGGAGCCAGGCATTCCTCCGAACTGGCACTGGCGCACCGACACACTGGAGAATGTTAGCCCCCACGACCTCGAGCGGGTTCGCAAGGTATTGGAAGCCTATATAAAAGGTTGAGAGGATTAACGCCAGCCGTCTCGTGTGAGGAATATGTCGTGCTCGTCGGGTTGTTCTGAGGAAGCTGGCTTTCGCAAACCGCCATCATCCCTCCCGTTGAAGCCGACGCTGTAGAGCAGGTATCGTTCGCCGTCCAGACGATAGATGAGTGGGTGTCCGCTGAACGGGTCAATCGCTAACTCGCCAAGACGCAGTTCGTCCAGCGAACTGGGGTAGCGACGCTCACGCAAGTAGTAGATGCGCAAGAGCAGGTGGGCAGTCATCAATCGACGACGAACGCGGGTGAACCAGTAGTTTCTCCCAATGCCGAATGGCGGGGATAGCAATACAGCGAACTCACCAAATAGCGTTGCTTCGTCGTACTCTGGCTCGCGTGGGGGACGATATTTGCCATTCTTCAGCTGTATCGAATCGGCAACTATCTGCCAGTTGCAGACGATTTCACGGCGCAGGTCTTCGCGAAGTCTGCGATAGGCGGTGGGGTTGTTTGTGATTCCCCGCGCTTGGTGAAGTAAAGCCTCTCGGTTCGATTTCGGGCGAAGCACCTCTTGGGGGTCTTCCTCAAAATCGTCCTCAGAGACATCGTCATCAGAAACATCTGACTCGTGGTCATCTTCAGTCTCGAAGAGCCGAAGGAACTCATTCGGGTCATCGGGCAAAAACTGATTGAGACCCTCGAGTGCCATTTTTAGCTCGTTCTCGACAACCGTGTTGAATCGGTCGGGTGTGCGCTCGGCTCGGATAAGCTCCTCTGCTATCAAGCGACATTCGTGGGCAGAGAAGAAATCCATCTCGCGCACAATCGGCGAATGAACGATTGCTTCACAAGCATTTCCCACTAAGTAGGGCATCAACAGGTCTCCCTGCAGGTCGCGTGCCATTTTGAAGCCGATGCGCCAATCGTTCACGGCATCGCTTCCATCTTTAGTTGCAATCGCCCAGCGAATGCGTGCTTCAACAAGGCGAGCGAGGTTTCGAACTCTTGGTAAAAACGAACCAAGAGAGGTATCATTAGGTTTGATGGGGAAAACATAGGTGTACTGTTTGCGTGTTCCCTGACGAAGGAGTTCAAAGGCATCTTGGTTCATCTCGATCCAACGAACCTCCTCACGCGTCAAAGGCATTTTCCCAGTCCACGCAAATCCCCGGCGCCTTTCATTTAGAATCTGCCCAGCCTTGAGGTAGTAGTCGAGCGCATTATCGGAAGGTAGGCGCGGTTGGTACGCATCCTGGTCCTGATTTCGCCTCGGCATAGGGCACCCCCATAAATTAATACCCGAAAATCCCTCGTTGTTTCCAGAGACGGAAAGGGTGTTCGAAAAAAGTGGCTTGGGCATCTTGCCCATATGGCATTTGGGTCGGATGCCGTACTATGGGGTTGCGTGGCTCAAGCACCGCACCTCCTGTCATTCCGAGCGAAGCAAGATTCGATGAATCCTTTCGAACCCTCCGTGCCTCTAACTAAATCGGAGGCGAAAGCGTATGATTGCGGACAATGTCAATGCGCCCGCCCAAGCGACGGTTTGCACGGCGGTTCAGAAGAAAGGCTTGCCGAGCTGGCTCGTTTGGGGCGGGATGATTGGGCTGGTTCAAATCTTTGCGATAGCGACTGTGCAACCGTTGGGCGTGTCAACTGCCTATCCGCAACTGGTCGGCTACTTGGTCGATAAGGTCTTGCCAGGCTTTGCCGAGTCTCAGCCCTATCTTCAGAAGATTGGGGTCGGAATCGGCTGGGAGACGATGTTAATTATCGGGATGGTGCTGGGTGCAGGGCTTTCACGCCTGCTTCAGGGTCGCTCGGCAAATGGGGAAGCGTGTGAAGTGGTGCCGAGCCTGTTTCAATCTTCAAAAGGGCGCGCACTTGGGGCGTTTATCGGGGGCTTCCTTATCCTGTTTGGCGCACGGCTGGCGGGTGGATGTACCTCTGGACATATGCTCAGCGGGATTGCCCAGTTAGCACTGAGCGGGTTCCTGTTCGGTGCTTCGATGTTCGCAGCAGGACTGCTGACCGTCTGGCTCTTGATGAAACGCAACTCGGCGTAGGTGGAGGTGTATTATGGATACGAAACTGATTTTAGGATTGATCACGGGCATAATGTTCGGCTTTGCGCTTCATCGAGCAGGCTTTAGCCGTTGTGGGCTGGTGATGCGCGGATTGGCTCTGCGCGACTTCACGATGCTGAAGGTGATGATGACCGCCATCGCCGTTGGAATGGTGGGCGCGGCTGTGTTGGCGACCTTCTTCCCTGAATATGCGCACCTGAAGGTCAAGTCGCTCTATGTGTGGGGCATGATTGTCGGCGGTCTCATCTTCGGGGTGGGGATGTCCATCGCAGGCTACTGCCCTGGCACGGCGTTGGTCGGCTTGGGCGGAGGGATTCGGGACGGGGCGTTGGCGGTGTTAGGCGCACTGCTTGGCTCGTTCGCTTTCATCTTGGCGTACCCCACCTTAGAGCCGATTCTTATCCAGCCGATGGATTTCGGCAAACTCACGCTTCACGAAGTGCTTGGCGTGCCCCACTTGGCAGTGGCACTCGTGATGGCGAGTATGCTCATGGGATTAGTTCTCTGGCTCAACCGCCTCGACTCGAAGCGAACAGCTTGACCTCCCTGAGTGCTTCTATCTCCACCTCCAACCCGCCCCAAAGCGTGAATGTCCCCGACACGCTTTGGGGCATCTTTGCAGGAAAGTTCGCATAGAGGGCGAACCCCGTATGTGGCATAATTAAGAGGGATGACAGGAATGTTCGCGTTGAACTTCTACACAGAGCTATACGAGGATATGCTGCGCACACTGCGCAAGACCGCAACGATACGGTTGGGAGACAAGTCGCGCAAGTACAGTGCGGGACAGATTGTGTGGGTGACGGTCGGACCGCGATTCGGGCGTCGGCGTCGGCTGTTCACCGCCATCTTAGACCGCGTGGAGGTCAAGCCGATTTCCGACCTCAGCCCGCGCGATATCGAACGGGAGAACCCCGAATTCCGCTCGGTAGAGGATGTGATTGCCTTGCTGGAGCGGATTTATGACCGTCCCGTCACACCCGACGACTTGGTGACGGTCATCTACTTCTCGCCAGTGGACGAGTGAGCACCACTCATTCGTCTCGGAGATAGTCCAGAACGCGTTCCGCCAGTTTGCGGGTCATCGTGGGAACTGAAGCGAGCTCCTCGACGCTGGCGGAACGAATCCCTTCCAGCGAACCAAATAGCCTCAAGAGCAGTTTGCGTCGGCGTGGTCCGATACCTGGTATCTCATCCAGCGGGGAGCGTCGGGCACGGTCGTCGCGCAGTTTGCGATGATAGCTCACGGCGAAGCGGTGCGCCTCATCACGAATGCGCTGGAGTAGGTGCAGTGCCTTACTGTCGCGGGGCAACTCTAACTCTTCATCTCGGTCGGGCAGGATAATCAGCTCGTGTCGCTTTGCCAAGCCAATCGCAGGAATCTCGAACCCCAGCCCCCGAATCGCCCTCAGCGCGGCGTTGAGTTGTCCTTTACCGCCATCAATCAGAATCAGGTCGGGCAGGGTGCGCCACTTCTCGTCGCCGTTCAGTGCCTCCTTGAAACGGCGGGTGAGCACCTCGTTCATCATCGCAAAGTCGTCGGGACTTTCGGGATGCCAGCGGATGCGAAACCGACGATAGTCCGATTTTTGGGGCATTCCGCCCTCGAAGACCACCATACTGCCGACGGGCGCCGTGCCCTGAATGTTGGAGATGTCGTAGGCTTCGATTCGGTGGGGCAGGTTGGGCAGGTTCAGCACCTCTTGCAGTTCCATCAGCGACGCCTCGGCGAGCGCTTCACTCTGTGCCAGCTCTTGACGCAGGCTCTGCAGGGCGAGCTCGGCGTTGTGCGCTGCCATCTCCAACAGTTCGGCATCTTCCCCGCGGTGAGGCACTCGAATCTCGACTCCGCTGCCGCGCTTCTGCCGTAGCCACTGGGCGATAATCTGCGCTTCGGTCACCTCGTAGGGGAGCAGGATTTTCTGGGGCACTTCCACAGCATCTTGGTAATACTGCTTCAGGAACTCGCTCATGATGCCGTTGGGCGACTCTTCTGCGCCTTCGCTCAGGAAGAAGTGCCGTTGCCCCAGCAGGCGTCCGCCCCGAATGAAGAACATCTGCACACACGCCCCGCGCTCGTCCTTCACCAGCGCAATCACATCTTCGTCCGTGCCTTCGGGATTGACTACCTTCTGGCGTTCCAGCACCGCTTTCAGGGCGAAGATTCGGTCGCGCAGGTACTTGGCGCGTTCGAACTCCAACCGCTCGGCGCACTCCTGCATCTCCTGTTCCAGCTTGCGCAGGAGGTCGTCCCCGCGCCCTTCCAAAAACTGCACCACTTGGTCGACAATCTTGCGGTATTCAGTGGGGTCAGCCAGCCCTGCGCACGGGGCAAGGCACTGTCCCATATGATAGTAAAGGCACGGTCGCTGAACCGCTTCGCCCGACCACTGTTTGCCACAGGGGATGAGCGGGAAGGTGCGGTGAAGCAGTTGGTGGGTCGACCAGACCGCCGACGAGTTGGCGAACGGACCGAAGTAGCGCGAGCCGTCCTTGCGTACCTTGCGGGTCACCATCAGGCGTGGGAACTTCTCGCCCAGCGTGAGGCACAGGTAAGGGTAGGACTTATCGTCCTTCATCAGCACATTATATTTCGGCTTGTGTTTTTTGATGAGGTTCGCTTCCAAGATGAGCGCTTCCAGTTCGCTGTCGGTGACAATCCATTCCAAATCGGTTGCTTCGCGGGTAAGCCGTTGCACTTTGGGCGGGTGATGGGCGGACTTTTGGAAATACGAGCGCACGCGCTGGCGCAGGTTGACCGCCTTGCCCACATAAAGCACTTTGCCCTGCGCATCTTTGAAGAGATAACAGCCCGATTGCTTGGGCAGGGTACTGAGTTTCGCTTTGAGTTCAGGAGACATTCATAAGAATTATACACTCCCTACTTCCCTCATTTGTCATTACCTGTGCTTGAGGTTGGCTACTCTTAGGAAGTGCAGACATGGGGGTCTGCCCCTCAGCAGGGCGGTTTTGTAGGGGCGCATCCCCGTGTGCGCCCTTCCCCCTCAAAAAGTGTCGTGCAGTAAGCCCACTGGGGAAGAGACTGGGGATGAGAGCTGGATAGGGAGAGGGAGATATCTGGGGTAATATACACTGGAGGCTAAAATGGGACTACTCATTATACGCGCGCGCTATGCAAATCGTGCCCTTTGGCTTGAGAAGCCGTTGGATGTTCCCGAGAACGCAACGGTAGAGGTTTCAGTCTGGATTCCTGAGAAGACGGAGGTTCCCTCAACCGATGTCTTGCACAAGTTGGGGGCGTGGCTGGGTAGCGTCAAGGGCGCTCCCGTACCCTTAGCGTCACTCCGACGCGAAACTCTCTATGATGACTGAAGCCATCCTACTAGATACAAATGTGCTCATCCGAGGACTGGTATTAGACAGCTCGGAACATCCACAGGTGCGGTTAGCCCTGATTCACTGCGTGCAAAGCGGTATCCCGGCGCGCTTGGTAGCTTTAATGAAGGTAACGGGCATCCGTACTCTTCTAACTCTTGACAAGGAGGTTTATGAGCGATTTCGTGAGGAGATTTCTTGTGTCCACCCATCGGAACTGGTGGCAACGCCTTGAGGAGAGTAAGGATACCCAACTTTCGTGTCGTTAGCGATGAGAGTGCCATAGGGGGAAGATGTACGAAGGCAAAATCGCGCCCCCATCCGTCACCCTGAGCGAAGCGAAGGGTCTACTCCCCTCTCCTTGTGGGAGAGGGGCTGGGGGTGAGGGCTGAAATTCTTCGCCTTCGGCTCAGAATGACGAAAGAAGGGCACTCAGAATGACGGAGAGAGGCAACAGGAAAGTTGGGTTAATCTATAGCAAAGTCCCCAAGCCCCTCCTTCAGAGGTATAATTCGATCACCAATGCCGAACGAGAGACTCGAAATGAATCCATCTGCAGCGAGTGGTGAGCGTGCTTTCTCGGAAGATTTGAGTGCGATGCTGGAAGTCCTGCCCCCTGCCATCCGCCAGTGGCTGGAGGAACAGCCCGACACGCCCGAACTGCTCGAAATCGTACTGGACTTAGGGCGCATGCCCGAAGCCCGCTTTATGAAGCGCACGATTCGGCTGGAAGGCACACAGGTCGAAGAGTATGACCTGAAATATGTCGCGGAGCGAATTGGCGAGTTCGGGAAGGACAACCGAGCGGGCATCCCGCGCACTCTTCATCGTATCTCGGCAATCCGAAACCGACAGGGGCGGATTGTGGGGCTGACCTGCCGAGTCGGGCGCGCCATCTACGGTACGATCGATATCATCCACGACATCGTCGCTTCGGGCAAGAGCGTTCTGATGTTGGGGCGTCCCGGAGTGGGCAAGACCACACGCTTGCGAGAGGTCGCACGCGTGCTGGCAGATGAATACGACAAGCGCGTGATTGTGGTGGACACCTCCAACGAGATTGCAGGCGATGGCGATATTCCACACCCTGGTATCGGCTTCGCACGCCGAATGCAAGTGCCCGAGCCGAGCCTGCAACACGCCGTGATGATCGAGGCAGTCGAGAACCACATGCCCGAAGTCATCATCATCGACGAGATAGGCACGGAACTGGAAGCCTACGCAGCGCGCACGATTGCCGAGCGGGGCGTCCAACTCATCGGCACGGCGCACGGCACCACCTTAGAGAACCTGCTGATGAACCCGACCCTGTCCGACTTGGTGGGAGGCATCCAGACCGTGACGCTCTCGGACGAGGAGGCGCGCCGTCGTGGAACCCAGAAGACCGTGCTGGAGCGCAAAGCACCGCCCACCTTCGATGTGCTCATCGAAATTCTGGACTATCACCGACTGGCAATCCACCACGATGTGGCACAGACGGTCGACCGAATGCTGAGGGGCGCACAACCCCGCCCTGAAATCCGCGTGCAGACGCCTTCAGGTTCCTACGAAATCGTTCAGCGAAGCGATATCGGACCGCAAAGCACCGAGCCTGCCCGTGAACCTGTGTTCAGCGTGGTCGCTTCGGCACCAACCAGCTCGGTGGTGAACGCTTCGACCGCAAGCCAACGGGGCAACCCGTCGCGCATCTTCCCTTATGGCGTGAGCCGAAGCCGATTGGAGAAGGCACTGCGCGACCTGCATCTGCCCGCCTATGTGGCGCGCGATGTGAGCGACGCCGATGCGATGGTGGTCATCCACTCGACCTTCCAACGCCGACCGCCGAAGGTGCGCGAGGCGCTCAATAAGCAAATCCCCATCGCAGTTGTTCGAAGCAATACCTACGCCCAGTTGGCGAGCGCACTGCGCGACCTGTTCCACCGCCCCCAACAAGATGAGAGCGCAGAGGAGCGTGCCCTACGCGAGGCAGAGGAAGGCGTCGAGCATGTGCTGGCGACCGCCGAGCCGTACGAACTCTCGCCCCAGAACAGCTATCTGCGACGGCTCCAGCACCAACTCATCGAAAAGTATCGCCTGCTGTCCGAGAGTGTGGGTGAGGAACCGCGCCGACGCGTGCGTATCCTGCCCATCTACGCCGACGAGCAAGGAGAACGCTAATGACCCGTGCGCCCTTCATCACTCTTGAGGGGATTGAGGGGGCAGGCAAGACCACACTCTGCCACACCCTTGCCGAGTGGTTGAGGGCGCAAGGTGTCCCTGTGCTGACCACACGCGAGCCGGGCGGGAGTTCCATCGGGAGTTATCTGCGCGAACTGCTGCTCTCGTACCCCGTGGAACCGCGCGCCGAGCTGTTTCTGTTCCTTGCCGACCGTGCCCAGCATGTGTGCGAGCGCATTCGCCCCGCAGTAGAAGCAGGGCAGTGGGTGCTATGCGACCGATACGCCGACTCGACCATCGTCTATCAGGGCTATGGGCGCGGGCTGGATGTGGAGATACTCCGAACGCTCAATCAGATTGCAACCGACGGCTTAGAGCCAGACCTGACTTTGCTCATCGACCTGCCTGTGGAAGTTGCACTGGGGCGCGCACAAGAGCCGAATCGGTTCGAACGCGAGCAGATCGAGTTCCACGAGCGCATTCGGCAGGGCTACTTGCAGGAATCTCGGCGCGAAGATAGAAGGTATGTCGTGTTAGACGGGATGCAACCGCTTAGCGCACTGCAGGAGATGGCTCAGCGTGTGATCGAAGAGCGGTTCGGCGAGAGGCTTAGGGTAGGCAGAGGCAAATGAAACTGGTTATCGCAGTAATACATAATCGGGACAAGGGACGCGTGGTGGACGCCCTGCTGGAGAGCAGTTTCAAGTTCACGCAGGTCGCCAGCACGGGCGGGTTCCTGCGCGAGGGCAACACCACCCTTCTGATTGGCGTGGAAGATGACCAGTTGGAGGCACTGCTGAGCCTACTGGAGCAAAACTGTCGCACGCGTGAGCAGTTTGTGAACCCGCTCCCGCCCGACGCGGCGCCGATTGGCAGCTTCCTGCCGACGCCGATTTCGGTGGAGGTGGGAGGCGCAGTGGTGTTCGTGCTTCCTGTGGAGCGGTTTGTGCGATTTTGACGATGAAGCCGAAACGCCTTGCCGAACTGGTGATTGCACCGCCCGAACTGAAGAGCCAACTCCAGCGAATGCTGGATCGACCCCACCCACCCCAGAGCCTGCTGTTGGTGGGCGCACCGGGCACGGGCAAGCGCACGCTCGCACGCGCTTGGGTCGCAGGCTGGCTCTGCCCCCAGCGCACCTCGGAAGGGCACTGCGGAATCTGTGAGGTCTGCACCAAATGGTCTGAAACGGGCGAACATCCCGACTTGCGCATCCTTGCACCGACACCCGACCAAATCAAGATCGACGCAGTGCGCGAGACGCGCCAGTGGATGAACTTTGCACCCGCCGTCGCACCGTTCCGATTCGTGATATTGGAACAGGCACATCGGCTAAACCCCGCCGCTGCGAACGCCCTGCTGAAGATGTTGGAGGAACCACCCGACCGCTATCACTTCGTGCTAACCGCACCCGCCAGCGACCTACTGTTGCAAACGATTCTCTCACGCTGTCGCGTCGTGCGCTTAGGGCGCATACCAACCGATGAGCTGACCCGCTATCTGATGAGCGTTCGGGGCTTGGAAGAGTGTGAGGCACGCGCGGTGGCAGAGTTGGCAGATGGGGCGGTGGGCAACGCCCTACGCTGGACGGAACCGCCCGCAGAATCGGAAACTGAAACCGACTCCAAACGCACCAAGAAGAGCGAACCCACCCCCAGCGAACTGGAATCTCTGCGCGCACTCTTGAGTCTGTTCGAAGACCTGAGCCGTGCCCACTTGGAAGAGGCACTTCGCCTGGCGGAGCGGTTCCGCGAAATCTGTAAAGCATTAGAGGGGGTCGACGAGGAGCGTTCAGCACGCTCAGCGCTGGCTACAGGACTGGAATACCTTATCTTGTGGTATCGCGATAGCCTTGCAGTGAGTGGTGGTGCGCATACCGTGCGCTTTCAGACCCATCTCGATGCGCTCCAGCATCTGAGCCAGCGGTTTTCTTCACACGACCGATTCGGCGACCTTCAGGCAATCACGCAGGCGCGCCGAGCCATACTGGGCAACGCCAACGCCCAAATCGTGACCGAAACGCTGTTCGCTCGCCTGTTGAGTGAGCGATGAGGGGCACCAATAGTCTGTGCCCCTCCTGCCTTCCTTCCTTAGGCGGCTTCGCTCGCGATGGTCTGCTCTAAAGAGTTGAGGCTCACGATGCGGTCTAACCGAATCTCGCCGTAATCGGTGATGAGGCAGATACCGTAGAGGGGCACAAAATTCACATCCAGCACGAACACCTTGCGTGTCTCGATATCGCCGTGTCGATTGCGCCAAGCGACTTCACAGTTCAACCCAATATACTGCTGAGCATCCTTGAAAGACATGGTCACAGCCTCCCCAAAGTTTGTGTGTGCTGTAGAGGTTGTGCCACGCAATCGGCAAGTGCGAATAAAGGAAATTACGAGTTTTGGCTATTGCACATCGCGCCTTTGGAAAATGGTCAGCCCAACGACGAGCCAAAACACTAAGTAGATACCGACATAGACCATATCGACGGTGTTCACAGGGGGCTTGAGGAACAGAAGCACTTCCTCTCGCCCTATCGGCGGCGGATTGCCCATACCAGGTGGAATAATGGCGTCAACCTTGTCTTGCACCAGACGCTTCAGCACCGCCATCGGCAGAATCCACTCCGAGAGATTGACCATCTGCTGGAGAATGCGCACATCGAAAAACGCTGCAATCGGACGCAGGAAGTGGTCTGCAAAGTAGGCGAACGCTCCCATCGCCACTGTGAACATCGAGGAGATCGAAGTGCCTAAGAAGCTGGAGAGCGCAAGCGCAAGCGTACCATAAAGAGTGGGATAGAGCAAGACAATCGGTAGGGCAGACCACATCTCCATTCGGGGCTTGCCCTGAATCGCAACCGACGCCCAGAGCATTGCCGTCCACGCAATCGCGTTCCCGTAGCAGAAGAGCATCACGCCCAGCCATTTGCCGAGATAGAGCTCAAAGCGGTGCAGGGGGCGGGGGAGGATGGCAGAGAGGTAGCCCCGCTCAATCTCGCCTGTGATGGCGCCCGCGCAGAGCAGTATCGCCAAGACCGACGAGAAGAACTTGATGATGTCCACCCCAAACAGAATCATCAGGTTCACACCCACCTCGAACTGCTGTTCGTTCCCGCCAAACGCCTCCTTGAAAGCGCGGGGCAGGAAGGTCAGCCCGTAGAGTGCAATCAGGATAATCACCGTGCCCAGAAAGGCGCGTCGCCGAATCGCCTCCTTGAGTGTCAGTCGGATAATTGTGCTCATCTTACTTGCTCTCGCCCTCCACTGTTTGGATGAACAGGTCTTCTAAGGTTTCGCGCTTAGCTTGCATTCCGAGCAGTGCGCCTCCTGCGTACACCACCGCCCGCGCCAGTTCAGGCACTTGGTCTTGCCCTGCGACCTCCACAACTACTCTGTGTTCGTCAATAGGGTCGACCTTCACCGCTACCCGTTGGAGCGCCTCCAGAACCGCTGGGGTAACCTGTTTCAGTTCCAGCGTGACCACCGAGCGGTTGACCAGCAGCTCCTCCAGAACTCCTTGCTTGACCACGCGCCCTTTGTGTAAGATTGCCACACGGTCGCAACTCATCTCCACTTCCGAGAGCAGATGCGAGTTGAGGATGACCGTCTTACCCTGCGCCTTGAGGTACTGAACCACTTCGCGCACGCGCCGACGCCCCAGCGGGTCTAACGCCGAGGTCGGCTCGTCGAGAATCACCAGTTCGGGGTCGTGAATAATCGCCTGTGCCAGCCCGACGCGCTGTTGCATCCCCTTCGAAAACTCACGGATTTTGCTTTTGCGTCGTTCGGCAAGCCCGACCAGCTCCAGCACTTCGTCGATGCGCTTGCGCAGGTGTTTCGGGTTCATCTTGGCGAGCTGACCGTGCATCTGCAGGAACTCTTCGGCAGTGAGAAAATCGTGGAACTGGAACTTTTCGGGCAAGAAGCCCAATCGCCGTTTCGCCTGAACTGCGCCTGCTTTGTATCCCAAGATGAAGGCTTCGCCTGCGGTAGGGCGCACATTACCGATGAGGATTTGGATGGTGGTGGTCTTGCCTGCGCCGTTCGGACCGAGTAGTCCGAACACGCCCCCTGCTGGCACCTGAAGGTCTAAGTTGTCCACTGCAACGACTTCGGTTCCACCAAGCAGGGGGCGGAACAGTTTGCGTAATGCCCGCGTCTCAATCGCCCACATCGGGGCGAATTGTACCTATCTTAGACGGAATCCGTAGAACGCCCCACGCTCAGGGTCGCCCGCACCCCCCCGATAGACCCAGCCAAGCAGGTAGTCGCTGTCACTGTCGCCCGTTAGAAGCAGGGATTCGCCTAACACCGCCTCACCGGGTGTCTGGAAGCGAAACCGATTGAGAGGGTTCACAAGCGTGACCAGGCTGAAGCAGACACTTCCATCACTTGCTTGCCCAGCGATGTACACATACGCCACACCCCTATCTCGGCGGGAGACCACAGTGAGATGCGCGCGCTCCAACATCGTCTTCTCGAAAACAGGCTGAGGGTAAAGGGGGAGCGGGCGACCATCCTTTGCCGAGAACCCGTGCAGAACGCCCTCGGCGTCCACAACCAGCACCGCACTGCCGTCGGGTGTATGAACCGGCTCTGAAACCAGAGGCACGGGTGAGAACCACCGCCAGTCCCATTTATTGCGCAGGATATTCCAGACACCAAGCGCACTCCGTGAACTCACAAAATAGCGCGCCCGCTGAGAGTCATAATCTACCCCAATCACAGGGTAATCACCACTGTTTGGGATGCGCAGGTTCGCCAAGATTGTTGTTGCCCCTTGAATAATATCGAACCGTCCATTCGATCGGATAGCGACGACGGAGCCGTCTCGCAGAGTTTTCAGGGATATAACTGGGCTGGCGCTGGTAGGCGGAAGTACCTGAACCTGCCAGCTAACGGGATCCAAGAGACACACTCTGCCAGATTGGTCAACATAGTAAACTGCTCCCGCAGAACTCACGATTGGGGCGTTCGGATTGAGCGGCGCCTCTTGCGGGAGGGGAACACGAACGGGATAGATACGCGCGTCGCCTCCCAAATGCTCTAAGAAGAACATCCCTAACTCGCCCTGTTCGGATACGACGAACCAACGCCCAGCAACAATCGTGTTGTTCCAAGTGGGCACAAAGTCAAAGATTCGAGCTTCCGAGCGCACATTGTTGGAGAAAGTACCTGTCTGGGTGATGGGTTGGGGGGTCGACATCACGCGTGCGATGGTGAAACTGCGCTGAATCCACCAGAGACGCCCTTCCATCAGGTAGGGGGATACTAAAATTGGGCTTCCCGTGGAGGTGTTGTAACTGATTTGGGTTCCGATAGGGGCGTTGAGTCCCGCAGCCATCGGTGCCGAGACCTGTACTTGCGAGTTGAGGAGCGAGTTGCCCTGAAGGGAGAGGAATGCCCCATCCGTGTTGCGGTCGGAAGGGGGGCGCGCTCGAAGAAACATACGGCGTCTCTCTCCCGGCATCACGGGTACACAGGACTCGCTAATCGCCGAACCTTGTGAGAAGGTGCGGTCTGGTTCGGTCTGTTCGAAGAGCGCCCACTGCCACGGGGTGGTGTTAGGTCCTTCGTCCGCCAGTAAGTTAAGGCGCAGGCTATCCACACCATTCCCGCTATTGGTGACGAACAGCACGAACCAGTCTTCGCCCGACGCACTTAGGAGAGGGCTGGATTCATAGCCGATTTGCCACTGTGCAATCTGTCCCACCGTGACCTGAGCGGGTGGAGACATCGCAACGGTCTGTCCTAAGATCGATGCGGTCGCTCTGAGCTGGAAGGTCGTGCCTGCCCAGAGTTGACCGTCGGGCGTGCGAAACGACTGCGCGTACACCGCACATAGAGCCGTCAGATAAGTCCCTGCCAAGAACCAATATCGCATAGCCAACCTCGTCGGTGATATGAGCCTGTTCGCTCTGAACTCACAACGACAAGTGTGCTACGAGGCATCTCAAACTACATCCTTTCCGCAAACAGGGCGAAACACCATATCGTCGTCCTGTACTTCTAATTATACCTGCCTGATGCGATTCCTGCAAGTCGATTCGAGGATGCTTGAGAAAAGTGGCTTGGGTATCTTGGTCATTCAGCCAAATGGTAGCACGGGCGTCTCGCCCGTGTTGCGCTTGAGGTATACTCTGGGGCGCATGGAAGCGTTCGTTGTGCCCGACATCGAATGGAGTGCGTTGCTCCCATTCATCACGATTGTGGCGACCGCCTTGGTGGTGCTGGTTGCCGAGATGTTTTTGCCCCGTGAACGTCATAGCCCCCTCATCTTGTTAGGGCTAATCGGCATCGGGATAGCGGGCTACTTCCAGATTGCCAACTGGCAGATGAACCTGACCACCTTTGCGGGAGCCGTGCGCGCCGACTCGCTCGGCGCGGTCCTCAATCTGGCAATCTTGGGGGCTACAGCTTTGACGCTCTTACTTTCCGACGACTACCTGCGGGCGCGCCAAATCCGCTACGGGGAGTTCTACCCGTTGCTCCTCTTCGCCAGTGCGGGCGCGATGCTGATGGTCTCCAGCACGAACTTGATGGTCATCTTTCTGGGGCTGGAGGTGATGTCGATTGCGCTCTATGTGATGGCGGGCTTAGCGCGCACCGACATTCGCTCGGAAGAGTCGGCACTGAAATATTTCCTGCTTGGTGCGTTCGCTTCGGCGTTTTTCCTGTACGGTATCGCGCTGATGTATGGCGCGCAAGGCACAGTTGACCTCCAGCAGGTGATGGTGAACTTGGCTCAATTCGAGATGAGTGGGGCGAGCCAAGTGTTGATGGTGGCGAGCCTTGCGCTGATGGCGGTCGGGCTGGGCTTCAAGGCGTCGCTCGTGCCGTTTCATATGTGGACGCCCGATGTGTATCAGGGCGCGCCCACAATTGCCACCACCTACATGTCCGCCGTTGCAAAGGTCGCCGCGTTCGCCGTGCTGATTCGGGTGGTGTTCAACACGCTTCCATTTATCGAGTTGTGGACGCCCATTCTGTGGGTGCTGAGCGCGTTGTCGATGGTCGTGGGCAACCTGCTGGCACTCGTTCAGCGCGATGCAAAACGAATGCTCGCCTACTCAAGCGTTGCGCATGCGGGCTATCTTACAGTGGGCTTGGTGTGCGCGAACCAGACCGGGCTAACGGGGATGCTCTTCTATCTGTTCGCCTATAGCCTGATGACGGTGGGCGCGTTTGGCGTGCTGACACTGATGGCACGGGCGGGCGACGCAACGACCGTTGACGCTCTCAGTGGGCTTTATCGTCGACAGCCGTTCGTGGCGCATATGATGGCAATCTTGCTCATCTCACTGGCGGGTATCCCCCCAACAGCAGGGTTCTGGGGCAAGTGGTATCTGTTCCTCGCATCGCTGGAGGCGAACCAAATCTGGTTGGCGGTGATACTCGGCTTGACCAGTGTGGTGGGCGCAGCGTACTATCTGCGACTGGCGTTCAGCCTCTATGCCGAACCGAAGGAGACCCCTGTGGTGCCTTGGAGCGTGCCTGCCCCGATGGTGGTCTGTCTAATGGTGTGTGCACTGGGGCTAATCCTGTTGGGCATCCGCCCGAGCTATCTCGCCGAGCCGTCCGCAAAAGCCTCGAGGCAGGTTCACATGGAGCGACCTGCGAATCTGAGCCTTCGGTAGCGATGGAACTGGTGCTGGCGGGCGACATCATTTTCGGCAAGGGAGTCTCCATGCTGGCACAGGCACGCGGGTTGGACTATTTCTTTCGCAAGGTTGCCCCACTCCTGCGTTCGGCAGACTGGGCAGTGGCGAATATGGAGGGTTGTATCAGCGAGCGGGGGGAACCGAAAGAGAAAGAGTATACCTTCCGCGCTCCTCCCGAACTTGCCCCTGTTCTGCGCTGGGCGGGCATTTCGATGGTATCGCTCGGCAACAATCACTCGATGGACTATGGAGCGGTGGCACTTGTGGATAGTTTGGAGTTTCTATGGCGGGCAGGCGTCTGGTGGGCAGGTGCAGGACGCAACCGCACGGAAGCAAGCCAAGCGGTTTACATAGAGAATGGGCAGGTGCGGGTGGCGATTGTCTGTTTCACTGCCGTCGTGCCCCGCGATTTTCCTGCAGGTGAGCGCAGTGCAGGCGTTGCGACCCTTCTCGATGTGATTCCCACGATACGCGAGGCGTGCCAACAAGCCGATGTGGTGGTCGCCGTGCCTCACTGGGGCGATGAAGGCAAGACAACCCCGAACACCAAGCAACGCCGAATCGCTCAGACACTTGCGGAACTGGGCGTCCATCTCACGGTGGGTCATCATCCGCATGTAGTTCAGGGCTACGAGCGGATAGGAGCGATGCACACGGTGTTCAGTGTGGGCAACTTCGTCCATACCCCTATCAGTCGGCTCGCACGGCAAGCGCTGCTGGTGCGTGCCCGCTTGAGCAATCAAGGGGTCGAACGACTGGAGGGGCAACCGCTCTGGCTGGAGGCAGGTCAGCCCCAGCCTGTGGGCGAACCCCAGCGGTGGGTGTAGACTAGATGAGATGCTAACTTCAATAAGAACTCCCCTCTCCCGAAGGTTCGGGAGAGGGGCAGGGGATGTGCAGAAGAGACATTTTCGCGTGGTTTTAAGCTCGCGACTCCGTTCGGAACGCGCTTCCGAAGAACCAGCCCACGAACAGGGCGAACAGCGTCGCAGGGAAGGTGAACCCAAGGCGCACCTCCTGCCAGAATGCCCCGTCGTAGTAGCCAATCCAGGCAAGCACACCCCCTATCAGCAACTGGAACAAGGTGAAGGCGAACAACAGTCCTATCATGTGCCAGTCGATTGCCCCGTTGATGAAACCCTGATAGACCAACAGCACAATCGCGAACCCCACGAACGCGACGATGGGGTTCTCGAAGGCGATGAAACTGAGTGCCATCACCAGAAACAGCCCCTGATATTGCACATTATCCTCTATCGGATTGATGAGGTAAGAGAGAGGGAACCATAAGCCGATTAGGAAGCAGAAGACGATGTTGTACCAGAGGCTCCATTCAGGGCGCCAGACCAGTAGCCCAATTAGCAAGGCAGTGAGCGGTAGTACCCCTGCAAGGAAACGCTCCCATCGAACACTCAGCGGAAAGCCTTGATTCACCTCATACAGAAACTTCACATCCTGGGGAGGCGGAACATCCACATTCATATTGATTCCTCCCTGTCCTGATGAGTATCGCGACACATACGAATCTCTTGCCGAAAGGTGATGATTATCGCGCATTTTGTGAACCCCCTTGTGCGGACATACTGCGGAACGACTGCACGATGCGTTCGAAAGTGGCGCGGTAATACTCGGCTTGAGTGCGCGGGTAGTGGGCATGGAACACGATTGCCTCTTGCCCTGAAAGCGGGAAGGTGATGACGAACCCCTCCACAGGCTCTTGGAAAATGGGAAGGCGATGCTGTGTCTGCCCTGTGTAGTTGGAGCGCAATCGGTAGCGATTCTCTTTTTGCTCCCACTGAGTTTCGGATGCTTGCACTTGGCGTACCTTCTCGCCTTGCTGAAGTAGGGTCAGATACTCTTGGTGGGCGCGTTGTGCCATCTCGTAGGGGTTACCATCAGCCGTGTAAGTCGGGGTCGCATCTGCCTCACCGCTTTCTTGGGGACGAAAGGTTACGACTACCATCTGCATCCCAGCACGCCAACTGTGCTGAATGTTCACCCCTTCCAGAACTCTCATGTTGGCGCGGGCGCCCGTCACCCCAAGTGCCAGCTCCGAGAGCCTCGTCATTCGGAAGGGCTGGGGTATTTCGAACTGATACTTCTCAGTCTTGGCGGGAACCCACATCTGCGTGTAGCGCGGTGGCGTATGATAGCGCGGGTTGTAAAACATAATCAACTCCACAATCAGCGCAAGGGTGCCTAACATCCAAACGATTCGGTATGCCCAAATCACACCAATCACCTCTCCAGTATGGGTTGCTTGTAAGACTCTTCCATCTTTATTATGGTTCCCCTATGACTGCAGTGGAGCAGGAGAAACCGTGCAAAATGGTGAAATTACTGGCAGGAAATGGCTCAGCTCAGGAGTATGTCTTAAGTAGAGGAAGAGCAGATGTCCAACGGGAGTGGCTCATCCAGCGCTGTGCTAATCTTTGTGTTCGGCATACTCTCGCTGATGGGAGTTGCTTTCTGCCCACTCTTAATCCCGCTTGGTCCGCTTGCGTGGATTATGGGCAATTATGCGCTCCGTGATATAGAAGCAGGAATAGGCAATCCCCAAGATCGAGGTCTTGTTATGGCAGGGAGAATATTGGGAATCATTTCAACAGTTCTCCTTGCGTTGGGTGTCGTACTCTTCTGTCTATATATGTTGTTTTTCGCAGCGATATTTGGTGCGGCAGGGGCGTCGAGCTTATGAAGGAGGAAGATGTCAAAAACTCTAACGGCTGTGCAGGAGATATCAAATTCGTGCAGTACAAGGGTTGAGACAGGAGGTAGAACATGGCTAATGGAAGTGGCTCGAATGCGACTCTGATACTGGTACTGGGTATCTTGGGAATCGTGTGTTGTGGCTTTCTTGCCCCAGTAGCCTGGTATATGGGCAATAATGCACTGCGGGATATCGATGCAGGTATCGGCAATCCAGCAGATAGAGGGCTTGTCGTTGCTGGACGGATATTAGGCATCATCGGTACCGTGCTTCTTGTAGTAAGCTTCTGTGTAGGCATAATATTAGGACTAACAGGTGCACTTGCGGAGACGGCACAGCAGGGTTTCTAATGATGCCTAAATCTGCAACAACACGATTACCTGAAGAGGTGCGTGCCTATTGGGTGGTGCGCACCTCGATGACCTCGCCCGAGTCGATTCGGCGAGCCGTATCGCTTGCCGAACGGTTCGGTTTCAATACGATGGTGGCACAGGTGCGAGGAAGGGGCGACGCCTATTACCAGTCGACACTGGAACCGCGCGCCGAATCGCTCGCCAGCCAGCCACGTGCCTTTGACCCACTCGGCTATCTGCTGGAGTTGGCACAACCGCTCGGCATCCATGTCTACGCGTGGATGAATGTGTTCTATGTGTGGAGCGAGTCGCGCCTGCCTCGCAGTGCCCAACACCTCGTGGTGCGCCGACCGCGATGGATTGCGCGCGACCTGCGCAATCGGTATCAGATGACCACGCGCGGGCGGGTGGAGGGCGTCTATATGTGCCTCAGCAACCCGAACTTGCGCCTGCACACGCTGAAGGTGTTTGCAGAGGTCGCCGAGCGGTATCCCCAACTGGACGGGATTCACTTGGACTATGTGCGTTACCCAAACGAGGAGTACTGCTACTGTTCGGGCTGTCTGGCGCGCTTTCGTGAGGCGATGCGCACGCGCGTGAGCAGGGCACACACTCAGGCGTTAGACCGCCAAACCCAGCGCAACCGCCTCGCTTGGGTACAGGCGTTCCCGAAAGAGTGGGACGAGTGGCGCCGTCAGCAGGTGAGCTTGTTCGTGGAGGCATTCCAACGGCAGTCGCGCCGTATCAACCCGAATCTCATCCTGTCGGCGGCGGTGTGGCCCCAGCCTGAGTGGGCGCGCCAATCCAAACTGCAGGATTGGCTCCAGTGGTTCCAGTCGGGTTGGCTCGATACGGTCTTCCCGATGGCATATGACCGCGACACGGGCGTTTTCGAGACGCAGATAGCAGAGGTGTTGAGTCAATCAGAGGGGCGACCCGTGGTGGCGGGCATTGGTGCGTGGCAGATGAGTGCAGAGAGCGCGCTCAACAAGATTCGTGTGGCGCGTCGGCTTGGCGCACGAGGCTTCTGTCTCTTTTCCTACGACGGCATCACGCGCGGTGGAACCGATACAACCTACCTTGAGAGGCTGAGGTTCTTCTAAAAGCCGTACTGGGCGGGGTTCACAGGCTCGCCGTTGATACGCACCTCAAAATGGAGGTGGGGACCTGTGGAGTAGCCTGTACTGCCGACTCGGGCGATGGTCTGTCCCCGCTGAACCTCCTGACCGACACGCACCAAGATTGCTGAGCAGTGGGCGTAGAGCGTTGCGACTCCTCCACCGTGGTCGACAATCACCGTATACCCGTAGCCCCGAATGTAGCCTGCTTCCACCACCACACCGCTGTCGGCTGCCAAGATGGGCGTGCCGGTTGGCGCAGAGATGTCGATGCCCGTGTGCATCTTGCGCACTTTGAAGATAGGGTGGACGCGCATGCCGAATCCCGAAGTGATGCGCCCGTTCACAGGGCGGATAAAGCGTCCTGTCCAAGGTCGGTCGGCGCGGGCGCGTCCTGCACCGCGTTCCATCAGGGCGCGCAGGCGTCGGGCAATCGCCTGCGACTCGGCTTCCAACTCGGCGAGTTGACGCTCGTAGAGGGCGCGCTCTCGCGAGATGTCTTTCAATAGGTCGCGCTTCTCGGCTTGGGTTTCTGCCAGTTCAGTGGCTTGGCTTCGCAGATCGCGCTCCAGCCCTGCAATCTGTGCCACCAGCGCATCCATTCGTGCCTTCGCTTTGGCGATCGCTTCCTGGTCGGCGCGCACTTGGTCTAACAGTTCGCGGTCGGTGCGGATGATTTGCCTCAGCACATACCCTCGGCTACTCAGGTCGCGCATTGAGCTTGCGCCTGCCAGCACACTGAGATAAGAAACCGAACGATGTTTATACGCGGCGCGCAGGCGTTGGGCGAGCAGTTCCTGTCGACGCTGGAGCCGTTGTGTGAGCATCTCCAACCGCTTAGCTAACTCTGCCTGTTCCTTGCGGGCTTCGCTGAGGCGTCTGCGTGTCTGTTGAAGGCGGTTTGAGACGGAGCTAATCTGCTGGTCTAACTCGCTGATGTCGCGCCGAACCTTACGCTCTTCTTGGCGTTTCTTGTTGATTTCGGTGCGCAGTTTGCCCATTTGACCCTGAAGGGACTGGAGTTCGCTTTGGAGTTTTTGTTGCTGTTGTTTGGGGTCGGTCTGAGCGGGCGCGAGCAGAAAGAGCGCCACCAGCACGATAGCAAGCCAACTTCCGTGTCGCACGCCTCCCATAGCCTCAGTATACCCCCTGATGGAGTAGAATTCCACCGATGCGACAGGGCACGGTGATTTTGGCAGGAGGTGGAGGCACACCACCCGATGTACCCCGCCTGATTTTGCAGTTGGCGGGTGGAGCGAATGCGAAGGTCGTGGTGTTGGCGCATACGCAGGAGGATATCGAACGAGGGGGGCGTCGCTCGGCAGAGTTCATCCAAGAAAACGGCGGTCAGAATGTTCACGCGCCCAGCACGACAGACCCCGACGCGCTAACAGAGATTCTGAGCGACGCACGCGGAATATGGATTCCTGGTGGCGACCAAAACCGCCTAATGGCACGGCTTGGGAGTTCCGAGAAGTTCTTGCGGGCGGTGCGCGGGGTTTATGAGCGGGGCGGGGTCGTTGGGGGTACAAGTGCAGGTGCGTCGCTGATGGGGAGCCTGATGCCCACGGGTGAACAGTCCCCCGATGGCGACCTGAAAGTGGGCGCATGCACACTGGCGTCTGGATTGGGTATCCTGCGCAACTGTATCGTTGACCAGCACTTCCTGAAGCGTCAGCGTACCCAGCGCCTGCTCTGTGCGCTCCTACAGAACCCCGATTGCGTTGGGATTGGGGTGGATGAGGATGCGTGGGTCGTGGTGCAAGGGGAAATGCTCACAGCTCATCGGGCACAGGTTTTCATCGCGAGGGTGACGGGTAAGGTGCGCCAATCGAATGGGATGCTCGGCACGAACGACCTACGCGTCCAGATTGTCTTGCCCGGCGAGACCGTGCGCTGGCGAGGCTGAGGTATACTCGGAGAGGGTGAGCCGAATGACGAAGACACTCGCGCCGACACCGTCCAAGCCGAAAACTCTGCGCAGGCGCAAGATAACCGAAGAGGAGTTCCTGCGCCTGCCGAGCGATGGGCGCAAATACGAACTGGTCAACGGGGAGGTACAGGAAGTGCCCACAGGTTTCAGACACGACCTCATCACAGCACGCCTGATTGCGCGCATGAGCACTGTCGCGGAGGCTCTTGGGTATGTCACCGCCTCACAAGCAGGCTTCCGAATGGCAAACGAGAACATTCGCTGTCCTGATGTGGGCTTCACCCTAAAAGAGCGTTTCGCTGAAGGCGGGATTCCAGAAGGCTTTGCGCCGTTTGCGCCCGACTTAGCGGTGGAGGTGGTCTCGCCGTCGGAACGAGAGACCGACCTGTTGGCGAAGGTGGGCGACTACTTCGCGTCAGGTTCGCGAATGGTGTGGCTACTGTTCCCTGAAAAGCGCGTGGTGAAGGTGTTCACCGCCCCGTTCGAGATGACTACGCTCACCGAGAACGACGAACTCACAGGGGGCGACCTACTCCCCGACTTCAAAGTGCGTGTGAGTGAGCTGTTTGACCTCTAAGTCACCTGCGCCTTGCGAATGAGCTTGTTGAACAGTCCTGGCGCGAAACGGTGAATCGTCAGAGCAATCCCCTCCTTGCCTGCAATCGCCACCTCGTCTTTGCGCTTGTGGATGGCGTTAACCATCTTGCGCGCCACAAGGTTGGGGTCTAAGCCCTTAGCGATAGAGGGGTCCATCTGCCCGTGCTCACTGCCGTCTCCCCGCAGGGCGTGTTGGGAGACTTCGGTCTTCACGAAGCCCGGACAGACAATCGTAACCCGAATGCCCTTATCGTAGACCTCTGCGCGCAGGGCGTTGAAGTAGCCGTGCAGGGCGTGCTTGGAGGCGCAGTAAGCCGAGCGCAATGGCGTGCTGAACTTGCCCAGCAAACTGCTCACCACCACGATATGCCCGCTCTCACGCTGGAGCATGAACGGGAGCACCTGCTTCGTGAGATGGATGACACTGAAGTAGTTGAGTTCCATAATCCGCTGATCGACCGAGAAGTCGGTTTCTATCACCAGTGAGCGTTGGGAGACTCCTGCGTTGTTCACCAGCACATCGACCTGCCCGAAATGCTCAATGACCGCGCCGACCATCGTCTCGTGGCAGTCTAAGTGGGTCATATCGAAGGGCAGGAGCAGAACCTTGCCTTCGCCTTTACAGGCGTTTTTGACCTGTTCGAGGCGGTCTTGTCTGCGGGCAGTAAGTACCAAGTGGGCGCCTTCGGCACTGAAGGCGTAGGCAAGTGCCTCGCCAATCCCCGAAGACGCCCCCGTAATCCAGACGACCTTGTTTCGGAACCGCATCGTTAGATTGCCTGTCGTGCCATCGCTGTTTCGGGCAGAGTCTCACCCAATCGCGATGCGATGTCCTCTGGGTTCTGGGCGACGCGGTACATCTCCTCACGGGAGATGAGCTTATGCTGGTATAGGAACAGCAGGTGGTTGTCCAGCGAAATCATGCCCAGTTGCTGACCCGTCTGAATCGCCGATTCGATGCTGTGTATCTTGCGGTCGCGTATCATATGCCCGATGGCAGGGGTCACATACATAATCTCGAACGCGGCGACGCGTCCGGGGCGGTCGGCGCGTGGAACCAGCAACTGCGAGATAATCGCCACAAGGTTCGTGCTGAGCTGGACGCGGATTTGCTCCTGTTGCTCGGTGGGGAACACATCCACGATACGCTCGACGGTGCGCGCTGCGCCTGTGGTGTGGACGGTCGAGAAGACTAAGTGCCCCGTCTCGGCAGCGGTGATGGCTGCTTGAATGGTCTTCAGGTCGCGCATCTCGCCCACCAGAATCACATCGGGGTCCATACGCAGAGAGCGCACCACGCCCTCATCGAAGCTCGGCACATCGACCCCCACCTCGCGCTGGCTCACGACCGATCGCTTCGCCGAGTGGAAGTACTCAATCGGGTCCTCAATCGTGATGATGTGGCATTCGCGGTTGGCGTTGATGTAGTCGACCATCGTCGCCAGCGTGGTGGTCTTGCCTGAACCGGTGGGTCCCGTCACCAGCACCAGCCCGCGCGGGAGATGGAGCAGGCGTTTTACATGGTCGGGGAGTCCAATCTCCTCGAAGCTGCGCAAGCGGTAGGGGATGAGTCGGAAGTTGATAGCGATTGCCCCCTTCTCGTAGTACGCTGCGACGCGGAAGCGGGCTTTGTGATGGGTATAGCCGAAGTCGGCAGTGCGCACCCGTTCCAACTCGTGAATTGCACGGGGCGGTGCGACCTCGCGGAACAAACGCTCGGTGTCCGCAGGACTCAGCTCGCCATACTCCTCCAAACGCACGAGTCGTCCGTGCAAGCGCAGGGTCGCCGGTTCGTTTGGCACGATGTGGATGTCCGACGCATCCCGTTCATAACAGATGTCCAATAACTGATCAGCAGAAGCGAACTTGAGCATCGATGCCCTCCTATGTGGGCTTAATATTCGAGGGGTTTTGGGGGTTTCCTGCTAAAAACCCGCCGTGCCGTGTGCCGTTGGGGTCGCGAACCCCAAGAGTCCTATTTGAGGGCTCAGACCTGCCTCGCGATTCGTCTCGAAGGACGCTCCCACTTGGCTTGAGGTCTTGACCCTCCGCCAATTTAGGCGACGGTTCGACCCACCTCGGGCATCACGCACACGGCAGGCTATGATGAGTATACCTGTTCTTTCTCCTCAGGAGTTCCCCAACCGTCGGCTGATGAGAGCGTCGAGGCTCCAACGCCCACCCCCAACGAGGAGCTGGGCGACAAAAATTGCCATATACAGCAGTGCCATCTCCTTGTCTCGGAAGGGGTCGCCCGCGTGTTGCATAAAACCGGCGACCGCCATCGTGATGGCGAGCAATAGTGCCATCGGGCGCGTGAACAGTCCCAGTGCAATCAGCAGTCCACCAATCGCCTCGGAAAAGCCCGCCAGCCACGCAAACAGCGCAGGGGCAGGGAAACCGAGATTCTCTACCACACCGATGAACCGCTCAGGAGGGGGAAACTTGCCGAAGCCGTGCGCCAAACTCATCGCCAAACCCGAAAACAGTCGCAAAATCAGCCAACCAAAGTTCGCCAGCGGGGAGTTGAGGTCCGCCGTGCCGAACAGGAACTGGGTCACCTTCATAACTCCCTCAGTGTACCCCACATCAAAATAGCAGGAGATATTTCGGGTATGTCGTAGGTCTAAGAGCGATATGCGAAGGTGGCGAGTTTTTTGTTGGGTTTTAGCGTGCGTTATGGCGAGTTGGGCACTGGCGCAAGACACCCCTTACCGACTCCCTCAGGTCTATGCAATCAAAGGCGCAAAGGTCTTCACGGGTGTCGGCGCCCCTATCGATAAGGGCACGATTGTGGTGCGCGATGGGGTGATTGAAGCGGTCGGTGCCGAAAACGCTGTTGCAATCCCCGCCGACGCTGAAGTGATGGACGGCGAAGGGATGAGCGTCTATCCGGGCTTTATCGACGCATTTGCCTCGTTGGGAATGCCCGCCCAAGCGAGCGATACCGCGTATGCCTCTTACGAGCGGGGCAACACCTACGCCAACGCTCAAATTCGTCCTGAGCGTCAGGCGATGGTGCTGTTCCAGCCCGATTCGGGTCAGGTGGCGCGCTGGCGTCGGGCGGGATTCGTGGCGGTGCATACCGCTCCTCCTCACGGTATCATGAGCGGGAGCAGTGCGGTGGTGAGTCTCGGCGATGGCTCGAACAGCAACTTGGTCATCCTGCCCGACTATGGCGTGGTGCTGAACCTGCGCGGGCGTGGGGCGTTCTCGGGCGGTGGGGGCTACCCCAGTTCACTGATGGGCGCAATCGCGCTCGTGCGACAGGTGCTTTACGAGGCCCAACATCACGCGCAGGTTTGGGAAGCCTACCAGCGCGACCCCGTCGGAAAACCGCGCCCTGCGATGAACCGCTCGCTGGAAGCGCTCCAACCCCTGCTTCGGCGCGAAGTGCCTCTACTGGCGATTGCGAACAACGCTCAGGACATCCTGCGCGTGCTCCGAATTGCCGACGAGTTCAACCTGCGCGTGGTGATCGTCGGCGGACAAGAAGCATCGAAGGTGGCAGACGAACTCAAACGACGCAATGTGCCCGTCCTGCTCAGTATGGAGATGCCTGAACCTCTGCGGACTTATGACCCCCTCAATCCACCGACACTCACCAGTTTGCGCAACCGTGCGTTGGCATATCAGAATGCGGGGATTTTGCACGAGAAGGGCGTGACCTTCGCCTTCACGACGGAGGGGTTAGGCGACCCCGAACGGCTCTTGCGCAACATCCGAACCGCCATCCAGAACGGCTTGCCCAAAGAGAAAGCCCTCGAAGCCCTGACAATCCAACCTGCACGCCTGCTGGGTATCGATAAGCGACTTGGCTCTATCGAGAAGGGCAAACTTGCCAGTTTCGTGGTGATGCAGGGCGAGCTATTTGAACCGCGTGCCCAAGTGCGGTTCGTGTTGGTGGACGGCCGGCGCTTTCGTGTCGACACGGGCAACTTGGCAAGTGCCACCCCGACACCGCGTTTTCGCGCGCCACGCAACTGGGACGCCGAGAACACCTCCAGCCAACTCGAAGCCTCCTGCTGTTTCGAGCATGCGCGCGGAGGTACGCTTCTGCACATGATGAGCCACGACCACGAAGCGCACGATTGCGCAGACCACTGTACCGAGCATCTGACTGCGGGCGTCCCACCTAATCTGAATGCCCCACGCGAGCTGAGTTCGTCGCTTGTTAGTCAACAGGATACGCCGAGCAGGCAGGGCGAGTCAGGCTCGGACGATGCGCCTCGACTCCCGCGTGTGAACCTGAATCCGATTATGCCCACACCTGAAGATGAGCATAACACTTGGTTCATCCGCAACGCTACGGTGTGGACGATGGTTCACCCCGCGCCCCTGCCCAACACCGATGTGCTGGTGGTCGATGGGCGCATTCGTGCAGTGGGCAAAAACCTCACTGCTCCCCCCAACGCCCGAATCATCGATGCAACGGGGATGCACCTCACGCCTGGAATAATAGACTGCCACTCGCACACCGCAATCAGCGGAGGCGTGAACGAAGGCACGAATGTCTGCACGGCGGAGGTGCGCATTCAGGATGTAATCAACCCCGAAGACACCAACATCTATCGCCAACTTGCAGGTGGAACGACCGCCGCGCTGATGCTTCACGGCTCGGCAAATGTGATTGGTGGACAGAGCATCACGGTCAAGTGGCGCTGGGGCAAGAGCGCGGACGAGATGGTCTTCAAGGAAGCTCCCACTGGCATCAAGTTCGCGCTCGGGGAGAATGTCAAGCGTTCCAACTTCCGCACCGATACGACCCGATACCCCGCCTCGCGCATGGGCGTGGAACAGGTGATTCGTGAGCGTTTCCTCGCTGCGCTGGATTATAAACGCCACTGGGAGGAATACCGCGCAGGCAAGCGTCCCCTGCCTCCTGCACGCGACCTGCAGTTAGACGCTCTGGTCGAGATTCTGGAGGGCAAACGCCTCATCCACTGCCACAGCTACCGCCAAGATGAGATTCTGATGCTCCTGCGCGTGTGTGAAGAGTTCGGCGTGCGGGTGGGCACGCTTCAGCATGTGCTGGAGGGCTACAAGGTCGCCAACGAAATCGCTCAGCACGGCGCAGGGGCGTCGTCCTTCTCCGACTGGTGGGCGTACAAGATGGAGGTCTACGACGCCATCCCCCATAATGGCGCAATCATGTGGGAGCGCGGGGTCGTGGTCTCCTTCAACTCCGATAGCAACGAGCTGGCGCGCCGACTGAACACCGAGGCAACAAAGGCGGTCAAGTACGGAGGCGTGCCCGAAGTGGAGGCGCTCAAGTTCATCACGCTGAATGTTGCCAAGCAGTTGGGAATCGACCGCTATGTCGGCTCGATTGAACCTGGCAAGCACGCCGACTTGGTGCTATGGAGCGACCACCCGCTCAGTGGCTACGCAGTCTGCCAGAAGACCTTCGTCGACGGTGTGCTGTACTTCGATATTGAGCGCGACCGTGCGTGGCGTCAGCAGTTGGAGCAGGAGCGCGAGGCATATCTGAAGTCGCTTCGCCCTGTGTCGCTGTTTGACCGTCCAGAGCAGAACGAGCGTGCGCGCCCTCAGACCACCACACCAGAGCGCACTCCTGAACAGGGCGTCAATATCGCTGGCACTTGGCGCGGGCGAATCTTCGGGGCAGACCCCCTGCCCCCTGAAGGCGTGGAGTTCACCCTGACCCTCCGAGTGGAAGGCAACACGCTGAGTGGGACGCTGGAAACACCGCTTGGCACCCAGCCCTTCAGCGGGATTCCTTTTGACCCCGCCAGCAACACCCTTCAACTCACCATCTCTGCCGAGGGCATGAGCTTCACCGTTTCGGCAACGGTGGAGGGCGACCGCATGACGGGAACCGTCAGCGCGATGGGCCTCTCGTTCAACTTGCAAGCCGAGCGCGTGCCCAATCGCTAAACTTCCAAATAGGGGAGAGCAAACCGTTCACTCGCTCTCCCCTCCAAAACCCGACGCTTTCTGTAGAGAAATATCGAACGCCCCCCTCAAGAACTGCGTCTACAATTCCGACAATCGTTTTCGAGACAGGGCAACCTGTTTCACAGGTTGACAAGAGAGATGATTAATCTTATTGGATGGAGGACTGTATGGCACGAAGAAGCAAAACTGAGAAGGTTCCAGTAGAGGAACGTCCCGTTCCGATTAGCACGGCGAGCTATTTGACAGGGATCGAGACCCACACGCTGCGCTATTGGGAACGCGAGTTTGCCGAGTTTCTGAACCCTGTACGCACCACCGGCGGGCAACGACGCTATCGCAAAGAGGACATCGAGGTGCTGAAGGAGATCAAGCGCCTGCTAAAAGACGAACTCTACACGATTGCGGGCGCGAAGCGTATCCTCGCGCAGAAGTTCGGTGTGCGCAACCCGAACCCTGAGGGGAAGAACGGCACGCAGAAAAAAGCAACTGCGAAGGCAAAAGCCAAAGCCTGAACCACGCTAAAGGAGGGCGATGATGGGCTACTCTGTGAACACGAACGGGTTCTCGCTCTATCTCGAAACACATCCTGACCAAACCGCCCTCCCTGAGGCGTTCTATCAGTTGGCGGGTGGGCAGTTCGAGGAGGCTTATAATCAGTTTCGCGCTTGGCTGGAGAGCCATCCCGAAGATGAGTGGGCATATGAAGGTGCAATTGCCTGCCTGCTCCAACAGAATCGTTGGGAAGACGCCCAATCGCTGACGCTGGAGGGGCTGGAGAAAGTCTCCCACTCGCAGGTTCTGCGTGCGCGTGCTAGTTGGATTATCGTCTATCAGGCGCGTGAGCGTGAGGCATACCACCTCGTGAAGCGTCTCTTGGAAGAGGGGTTCAGCAACCGCCTCTGGCTGGAAGAGGTGGTGTTGCCTCTGCGCAACCACTTGGTGTGCCTACTGAGTGATAAGCGGTTCGCCACGCCGAAAAACCTCTCGCGCAAGGCGTTCCGACGCCAACTGAACCAGCAGATTGCCTTCCTCGAACACTGGCTCGAGAAACACCGCGTGCCCCTACCCGATGAACCTGTCGGCACGCGCATCAGCCTCACCATGATCGTGCGCAACGAGTCTGTGTTCTTAGCCGAGTGTCTGCAGAGTGTGGAGGGCGTGGTCGACGAAATCGTGGTAGTGGACACAGGTTCGACCGACGACACCGTCGCCATCGCCGAACGATTCGGGGCGAAGGTCGTCCATTTCGAGTGGCAGAACGACTTCGCCCAAGCGCGCAATGTGGCACTTCAGCATGCTACCGGCGATTGGGTGCTGGTGTTGGATGCCGACGAACGGCTCTTGCCCGAATCCCGCGCCAAAATCCTCGAGGCAGTGCGCCATCCCCAATTCATGGGCTACTACATGGAGATTCTGAGCGACATCGACTCGAACCTGTTCATCCACCGACTTGTGCGCTTGTTCCGACGGCTCTCTTATGCGCACTGGGAGGGCGCGATTCACGAGCAGATTATGAACTCGCTCACTACACGTGGGGGCGCAATTGCCACGCTCACGGGAGCGCAGATTCTCCACCTTGGTTATCAGAAGCAGGTCGTCCAAGACCGAAGCAAAGTCGAGCGCAACCTGCACCTACTGGAACAGGAGTTAGCGAAAAACCCTGATGACCCGTTCCACTGGTTCAACCTTGGCAACACTTACTATAGCACTGGGGATGATGCGCGTGCCGAATACTATCTCAAAGGTGCTTGCGAACGGTTGAGGGGAACCGAGGATTACGCTTCCTTCTGTTGGAGTCTCTACATCCATACCCTGCGTGCCCAAAAGCGCTATGAGGAGGCTCTGGCGACCGCCGACCAGGCGAAGCAGGTTTGTCCCTCTGCACAGGTCTACTATGCAGAAGCGCACACACTCTTAGACACTGGAGACTACGAGCGCGTGGTGGAGTTGCTTCGGCAAGCGCGCGAAGATGCTATTCAGCGCGGTTGGCTCCAACCGAATGGGATGAGTCTCAACCCGTCCGCGAACTTCACGGGCGATGCGGGCATACTCACCCATAAGTGGCGCGCGATGATGGTCGAGGCGTTGGATCGGTTAGAACGCTACGACGAAATTCACGCCCTCTTCAGCGAAGGGCAGGGCACTCCGGAAGAGCCGTTTATCCGCTTTCAGTATGCGCAATGGCTTCTGCATCATGGCAGTTATGAAGCGGCTGACCGTTGGCTCCAGTTCGTTGAGCAGGTTCCCGACTTGCGTGTGAGCGCGTTGCAACTGCGCGCTCGGCTCTGGTGGGATGTGGGAGACTACGCCCGTGCCCTACCCCTGTTCAGAGCCTTACACGAGATGGAGCCGACCAACGAGGCTTACTGGCAACGGTGCTACGACTGTGCCGAGCGCACCCAGAACCACGCGGAGATAGCAGGCGTTTTCGAGCGGTTAGAGCGTGCAGGCTATTCGCTCAGTGCCGATATGTACATCAACTGGGGGCGTGCCCTGTGGCAAATCAAAGACTACGAGCACGCCATCGAGAAATTTGCTTGCGCCATTCAGAAAGACCCGAACAACGCAAATGCCTTCTTCAACGCTGGCGACGCTCTCTATCAGCTGGGGGCTTATATGGAGGCGGCGGACGCTTACTCTGCGGGGCTGGAGCGCGACCCGATGAATGCCCAAGCGTGGTTCACTCTGGGCAACTGCTACTTCCGATTGGGCGTCTATGACGCCGCGCAGATTGCCTTCGAGCAAACACTGAACTTCGACCCCACGCACCAACCTGCCCAGCACAATCTGGAGTTGACACGCGAGCGTATCAAGATTACCGCAGCGTAAAAACAGGGTGAGAAGCCGAAAACTTCTCACCCTGTCGTGCCTGCCAAGTGTGTCAAAGCCTTTGACACTCAGTTTGACAGTGGGGTTAGACACCCTAACAGCCACTGCCAAAAGCGAACAACACCGTTAGCAGGTCAGCGTCATCCACCACGCCATCGCGGTTGACATCGGTGTCCAAATTGCACCCTGTGGAGCCGAAGGCGAACAGCACCGCAAGCAGGTCGGCATCGTCCACACAGCCGTCGCCGTTGACATCGCCTTCCAACGGCGCGCCCACGACAATCAGGTAGTCAAACCACGCCACAGGTGGGTTCGAACCGCTCCAGCCCGCAGTGTCCGCATAAAGTCCGACGAAACCACCGTTCTGGACAATCTGCTGTAAAATGGGGAATGCGGAGGGCGCAACGGGCGAACCGCTCAGAGCGCGCCAGCCTTGACGGTCCTCGAGGTCATAATAGAACTCGATGACACCGTTCGGCTCACGCTGGCGTATCAGCAGGCGCACGGTATCGGTCTGGCTGGGCGACCAGCTGTTGGGCGAGAGCAGACCTGCGAACTGATACTGCCCCCCCTGCTCGACACCCGTGCTGACATAGTAGTTGCCCGTACTGGGGTCTATCACAAGGTGGAGGTTGAAGTAGTTGTCGGCATCCCGAAACAGTTTCAGCCCTGCCTGCACATAACTGCCACTGGCTCCATTCCGCACGAGGCGCACGCGTGTCTCGATGCGCCAATCTGCCCGAAGCGCAGGGACAGGGATGCTGGGCAAGTTGCGGACGCTGTTGAACCCCTGAAAGAGCGTGCCGGGCTGAAGCGTGACTCGAAGCCACTCGCCCGTGAACTGCACTCGGCTGGAGTCGAGCGTGTTTTGCGGGGCATTACCCGACACTTCCCACCCCCACGGGGAGGAGAGACCTCCCGAAAGGAAGTCCTCCTCCACCATTTGGGAATGGGCGGAGGTACAACCAAGCACAAGCAAGGCAAGTACAAGCAAGCCAACCAGAAACCAGCGAACCATCATTAGCCTCACAAAGGGATGTACACAAAGCGCGAGATGATGACTTCGACCTCGCGCCCGTTGGTGGGGGGCTGTCCGTCGAACAACCACAGGTTGATGCGCGGGTTCTCGCCACCGGGCACGGGGCGCGTCGGTCCCGAGTAAGTCCACTCCGCGTGGATATATTTGGAGTCGGGTGGAGGGAGGCGATGCCCCCGAACGCTCTGGAACACGATTCGGCTCGGCTCCCAGCGGAACCAGTGAACGGATTTTGGCGTATTAGCAAGCCAGTTGAAGGTGTGCTGGGGCGCAGAACTACCTGTGAAGGGCATAATCGTGTAGAAGCCGTTCGGACCTTGAGGACCTTGGAACCGAGCGAACTCGATATCGATTTCGCGGTGGGCATAGGCGGGGTCGTCGCTCCAAGTGAACAGTCCCAGCACCACGCGCGGGTCAAGGTCGTGAACCTCGCTGTCCAAGAAGAACTGGTAAGTGCCATAGCCCAGTGAGCGCGTGTTGATGACCTCGGCACAGTCCCAGCGGTTGCCCGTGCGCGTGATTTTCATGTGGAGCCGACCCCGTGAATCGACCCACACATTACAGTCGCTGTCCGAAAAGAAGTTCGGACCTGGTCCGACCCGCGTGGTGTGGCGCTTCACGAGCCAACTATAGCCTGAGAACTGGATTCTCCGTGTGTATTGCATCGCTTCACCGAATGTTTGGGTCGAAGGTGTCGCCACCTAACTGCCAGTTGATGGGCTGGATGGCTCCGCGTCGCATCGCCTTCACATGTCCATCTGCCCAGACAATCACAGCGGTCTTGCCACCGTGTCGGTAGCGCACTTGGAACGCAGCGTTGAGGTTTGCGTTCAGCCCGTTGAAGTCGCGGTCGATGGTGTCCCACTCGGCGTCCGTGCCGGCGAAGTTTCCGCCCCAACCTTGCAGGCGTCCGGGTGTCCACCAGAACAGTGCGCCACAGTTGCCTGCCCACTGCGCGTTCTGTGTGCCGTCGCCGTAGATAATCGTCTGGGCAGGGCGGTTGAGTAGGGCTAACGGCGCAGGGGTACAAGGTGTCAGGTTATTCGAGCAGCGCCAAGTGGTCTGAGCGCCTTGAGCAACACCGCTCCCTCCGATTCGCTCGCTCATACTATAGGCAAGGGCGTTTCGATAGGTCGCTGAAGGACAACTGCGCACTTGCGGGGCAGGACGCTGACCGTTCGCACCGTCGTCGTAGGTCTCAAATCGCCCCTCGCCCATGTAAGGAGAAATCAGGAAGTGCCAGATAATCTCGCGTCCGAGAGTCGAAAAAGCGTTCAGGTAGCCGATAGGATAGGTCTCATCATAGTCTTGCAGGTACATCTGAGTTGCCAGTCCTACTTGTCGAGCGTTGGAACTGCACTGGGTCTTGCGCGCACTTTCACGCGCCTGCGCGAACACAGGGAACAGAATCGCTGCCAAGATAGCGATAATCGCAATCACAACCAGCAGTTCAATCAGTGTAAAGCCATTTCTTCTCATTTTCTCACCTCTTAGATAGGTTTTGTCGTTGTTTCATCGCTTCCAGCCTTGCCTCTCTCGATGCTTCGAGAGCGGAAAAGCCCCCTCCCACAGAGTGGGAGGGGTAGGGGGTGAGGGGTTAGCATCCCGTACCGAAGTTGAACAGCACGAGCAGCAGGTCGGCATCATCCACAATGCCGTCGTTGTTCACATCCTCGGAGCCGCCTTGGTCGCTACCGAAGGCGAACAGTACAGCGAGCAGGTCGGCATCGTCCACACAGCCGTTGCCGTCCACATCGCCTTCCACGCGGGTCTGTACGGGCAGGTTGGTCTCGAAGTAGTCGAACTCGAACGCATCGGTCTGACCACTACCAGCGTTGTCGGTATAGACACCGATACGAACGCTACCCGTCTGGCTAAGCAGGTTCATAATCCAGTCGTACTGGCGGCTACCTGCTTCGTAGACTCCACCGTTGAAGCCGTCATACAGAACGAAGCCGCCTGTGCCCGAGTGGGCAAAGTACAGCTCGATTCGGGCAGGGCTATCGCCCTCAGCAGGCACATGCTGAATGCGCAGACCAATCCAGTCGGTGTCGGGTGCCCAAGTATTGGTCACGCGCTCGCCCCACTCGAAGGCATCATTCTCTTCGACATTCGTGGAGCCGTAAACTGTGGCTGTGTTGCCGACAGCGTCTCGCGTGATGAGCAGTTGGAAGTAGTTATCTGCGCCCGTTGCGATAACAATCCCTGCTTGAATGAAGTGGAACAAACTAAAGTTGCTCCAGTCTGTGCGGAAGCGGGTCTCGATATACCAGTTATCGGGGGCTGTATCGACCACAACAAGGTTGGGTACATTTCTGTGCCCATTGAAATCTGCGAACATTCCGCCATCGCGCATCTCGATGCGCAGGGCGTCCGCAGTGAACGAGACAGCCGACTCGTCGAGCGTGTTTTCGGGGTTGTTATTCGGCAGGAGCCAACTCCACGCCAAGGACGGGTTGAAGCCACCGCTGAAATCGTCGCGGTAGACCGTTTGCACATACGCTGTGCTAAGTAGCGACAGAGCCAATGTAAGAGCCGTTAAGTGTTTCATCGTTGAACCTCCTTCAGATGAGTTTGATTGGGGCGTCTCTGCCCTCCAAGCAGGTTCGCCACCGAAGACCGCACAGTCAGGGAACCATCGATGAGGGTCGACGCAACCGAGTTCGTCTCATTTAGAATCTGCTGGAAGAGCACCTGCGAGGCAAGATAGCCCACGCGCACCTTATCGTGCCGAACGGTCGTCAAGGTGGGCACAATCGGGTGGAACAGCGGCTCATCGTCGAAGCCTGCAACCGAGAGGTCATCAGGCACGCGAATGCCAAGCATCGAGAGTTGTTGGATGAACCCTACCGCCGAGCCATCGTTCGCGCAGATTACAACGGTCGGGAGCGAGTCGCACGCCAACAGCTGGAGCGCTGCGCGCCGACCCGATTCGGGGCTGTAGTTGCCCTGCAGAATCCACTCTTCGCGGGGATGGATGCCATGGTCTGCCAGCGTCTGGCGAAAGGCACGCTCACGCTGATGCGCACTCCAATGGAGCGGGTGTCCCTTCACAAAGCCAACCTCTCGGTGTCCTTGTGCCAACACCCACTCGACGAGCATGCACATCGCTTTTTCGTTATCGATGTCGACATACGGGATGTTGTAATCGCTGGGGAGCGTGCTCCCGACCGCCACCACGGGGATTGAGAGGTGCTGATGCCACTCCAGCAGGGGCGATTCCATCACAGGAGCCAGCAGGAGCGCGCCATCGATGTGGGTGCCTTCGATTCGGCTCCAGAGATATTTGGGGTTCTCGTTGACGAGGGTGATGATTTTGATGTCGTAGTCCTGCTGAGTGAGGAAGTCGGTCGCCCCTTCCAGGATGGGGAGTGCGTAGTCGTTTTGGGTGATACGCGAATGATGAGGTTCAATCACTAAGCCGACGGTGTGGGTAATCTGCTTTGCCAGTCCCCGCGCCAACAGGTTCGGACGGTAGCCGAGCTGTTCGGCGGCGTTCAGCACTTTTCGCACCGTCTCTTCACGGTACAGTTCGTGGCGCCCTTGTAGGATGTTCGATGTGGTCGTCATCGAACATGCCGCTAATTGCGCCACATCGCGCAAGGTCGGTCTGCGTGTCTTCATCGCTCGCTTTAGAAACGCTCCCATCATCTTAGCCCAAGTTTATGGAAGCGCTTCCATCCCTATTATAGCACATTTTTTCGCGTTTGTCAAGGGGGGAGCGAGGATTTCCGAGAAAAAACGGCTCGGTAGCCCTTTGTCATTCTGAGCGAAGCGAAGAATCTCGCGGGCGGGACGCCCGTGCTACAGTCTTTCTGGTCGTCATAATGCCTAATCTAGCTCTCTGCAAAAACCTCCCCCGCCCCCTTGACAAACGCCCGAAAATTTGCTATAATGTAAGTACCTGAGAAAGGGAGGAATCGATGATGATGAGAGCCTATCGCCTTTTGGGAATTTTGGGCGCTGTCGTACTGATGAGCGCGCTCTTCGCGCAACCAAACTGGCAGAAGCTGCGCGATGCAGGCAGTATGTCGTTCGACCTGTTCAACTTCCAGTACTATCTCCGTGCGGATGTGTTTGATGGGCGCGGTTGTGTCAACGACCTCGCCAGCGGAGCGGGAACCAACCAACCCAATCGCACAATCAACTTCATTCCTGGCACACTGGACTTTGATATCCCCATCAACCAGCTACTCCAAGAGGTAGACTCCTCTGAAGTGATTCGATTCACAGCGACCGTTATTGACGATAATACCGTTCAGTGGACTGCGAACCGAGTGTTCAACCCACCTGTTTGTGCTTTCATTAGCGCACAGGGGAACACACTCCCTTTCAAGTTCTATCGAGTTTATGGCACACTCACGATGACGATTAGTGCAGTGGAGTGTCAAGACGACCCGCTGGGGCAGCTCAATCGCCAAGTGAACCTGCGCCTGGACCCTGCTCAGGGACAGACGAACGAGCTGGGATTTGAGGGGCGCGTTACCGATGGCGCCTGTAGTGCAGAGTTCTTCGGCGGGTGTGGCTTAGCCTATGACTTACAGTATGTCGCTTACGGCGGTGCGCGCCTCGAAGGGGATGTAGACTGCAACGGTTGTATTGACGACGCCGACCTGCTCGCGGTGCTGTTCGCCTTTGGTAGCGACCAAGGTGGACCTGAGGATGTGAACGGCGACGGCATCGTCGACGACGCCGACCTCTTGACTGTGCTGTTCAACTTCGGCAGTGGGTGCTGACCGCGCTTCAAGAGAGGTGTGGCTTGCTTGTGCCCCCTTCTCCTCGCTCGGGGAGAGGGGGGTTGGTTTTGGGGAGAGGGCAGTGGGCAGTGGGAAGACTCTTTTTGTCACCCTGAGCGGAGTGAAGGGTCTACCTCCCCTCTCCCGCAGCGTGGGCTTACTGCACGACAGTTTTTCGTACTTGTGCCTAAGGTGGGCTTCTGTTTGGCAGGGCAGACACGGGGGTCTGCCCCTACAGGTAAGGTGATTGGGTAGGGGCGCACCCCCGTGTGCGCCCATTCTCTATTCTCCCTCAAAAAAGTGTCGTGTAGTAAGCCCGCAGCGTGGGAGAGGGGCTGGGGGTGAGGGCGGAGATTCTTCGCTCGCTCAGAATGACGAGGGAGTAATGCCCAAGCCACCTATTTTCGAGCATTTTCCCCTGAACCACCCTTCGGGAACATCCTGCTAAATCTTGGGTATAGTGTACATCGGAGGATGGGAATGCAGAATCCGCATGCGCTTTCGGACGAGGAACGGCTCTGGGGCATGCTCGCGCACTTGCTGACGCTATTGGGCTATGTGGTGGGGCTGGGGCAATACATCGCACCCCTAGTCATCTATCTTGTCTACCAAGAGCGATCGAAATTCGTGGCGTTCCACGCCTTGCAAGCGCTCTATTTTCAACTGCTCTTGATACCGCTGTGGGTATTGCTTTTCGTGTTCTCGATGATCACTTGTGGGTTTGGCTCGGTTCTCTTTGTTATCCCGCCCGTGATTAGCTTAGTGTACGCCCTGATTGCAGGCATTCGAGCGAATCAGGGCGAGTGGTACGACCTCCCGATTGTCGGGGCGTGGGCGCGTAATACGGTAGGGGTATGAATCCACTGGCGAACTTGGCATTTGAAGACCCTGCGCGCGCCGAACGGCTCTGGGCGCGCCTACAAGGAGAGGAACCCCAGCGAAGCCTCTTTGAGCCGTTTGCCCCGACCCTCCTGCAAGCCCTGTCCGAATCGCCTGAACCCGACCGCCTTCTGCTGAACTTTGAGCGGTGGGTGGAAGGGCTGGGCACGACGCTGACCTATTATCGCCTGTTCGCCGAGTCGCCCCGCATTCTGGAACCGCTCCTGCGCCTGATGGGGCTTTCGCAGTATATGGCGGACACCATTCTGCAGAACCCCGAACTGAGCGAGCTGTTGTTAGACCCGCGCCTCTTGCGCCAGCGACGCACGCGTGCCCAACTCCAGCGCGACCTGAACCGCCTGCTCCAACCCTGCACCAACCACCTGATGCGTTTAGACCGCCTGCGCCTGTTCAAACAGCAGGAACTCTTGCGCATCACCGCGCTCGAGGTATTAGGAAAGATGGATTTGCGCAGGGTAGTGGAGTCGCTTTCCGACCTTGCCGATGTGTGTGTGGAGTCTGCCCTCGCAATCTGCCACACCGAGCTGAGCCAATCGTTGGAGATGCAGGGGGAGCCGAGCCTATGTGTGCTGGCGATGGGCAAGTGGGGCGCGCGGGAACTGAACTATAGTTCCGACATCGATCTCGTGTTCCTCTGTGCCGATATGCCGAACTTGACGGGCAAGCGCGAACCCATAGCCTATCTTCAGAGGCTCTGCGAAGCGGTGGTGAAAGCCCTCTCGGAACCGATGAAGCGCGGAATTGTGTTTCGGGTGGACTTGCGTTTGCGCCCTGAGGGTCGGCACGGTCCGATTGTGCGCACGCTTCAGTCGGCACTCCACTACTACGAGAACTGGGCGGAGGTATGGGAGCGTCAGGCGATGATTAAGGCGCGCCCGTGTGCGGGCGACCTGCGCGTGGGCGAGACGCTTCTGGAACGCCTGCGCCCGTGGGTCTACCGCCCCCAACTGAGTGAGGACGACTTTAGTGAAATCGTGCAACAGCGCATACGCAACGAAGCCCAAACGCGCGCCCGCAACGAGTGGGAAACCGACATCAAAAACGGTTGGGGTGGAATACGCGATATCGAGTTCCCCGTGCAAGCGCTCCAACTAATGTATGGTGGGCGGATGCCTCGCCTGCGCACGCCCTCCACGCTCAATGCGCTGAAGCAACTGCGTCAGGCGCGCCTGATTGAGCCAGAGACCGCCGACGCCCTGACAAACGCTTATATCTTCCTGCGCACAGTGGAACACCGACTGCAGTTGCTCTATGGTCATCAGACGCATAGCCTGCCGAAGGAGCCGAACGAGCGCGCCAAGTTCGCCCGACGGATGGGCTACACCGATTTGGAGCCGTTCGAGCGCGACCTCCAGCACCACCGCTCTGTGGCGCGTGCCTTCCGAGAGCAGGTTCTCAGCACCGAGACCACCCCGCCTGCGCCACCAGACCCGATGCCGATAGAACTAATCGGTACAGAGGAAGGCAAAAGCGAGTGGGAACGCCGACTGGGCGCGCTCGGCTTTCGGGAGCCAGCCCGCGCCTATCAAGTGCTGACGAACTGGGTGGTGGGCAATCGGTATGGCGAACCTGTGCCTGAGGAGCGTCGGAGCGCGATGCGCATCTTGCCCGAACTGCTGACCACCTGTGCGCGTACCCTTTCGCCCGACCGCGCCCTGATTGCGATCGAACAGTTGGCGGACGCCCTGCCCAGCCGTGCGATGTTGTTTCGCTCATTTGAGGTGAGCCGAGAGGTGCCCCAGCGGTTGGCGGAGTTGGCGCAGTCACCCCCACTCTGGAACACCCTGATGGCGAACTTGGAACTGCTCGATATGCTATTCGGGGAGGAGATTTCAGCTTATGGCGCCAAAACGCGCGAGGAGCATCGGCGTGCGTTATGGGGACGGTTGGAGGGCTGTCGCACGGTGCGGGCGATGGTGGGCAACCTGCGCACTTATGCCCGACGCGAACGGCTCCGAATCGGGGCACGCGACCTGTGGGGCGAGACCACGCCCTTGCACACAGCAAGTGACCTAAGCGCACTCGCTTCCGAACTGCTCACCGCAACGCTCTGGGTGGCTGGAAGGATGTTGCAGGAGGAGAAGCAAGAGACACCGCCTGAGATACTGCTCTTGGGGTTCGGCAGTTTGGGCGCAGGTGAAGTGGGCTACACCAGCGATTGGGACATCGCTTTCGTTTGTGTGGACGAAGCGAGCCTCCAGATTGCCCAAGAGCAGGCTGTGCGTATGCTGAATCTGTGCCAGCAGATGAGCGAGCAGGGCGCATTCCCCAAAGTGGACACGCGCCTACGCCCAGAGGGTGGGTCAGGGGCACTCGTGCGCACGCTGGACGGAGTCTTGCAATACTATGCGCAGTACGCAGAGCCTTGGGAGAGGCTCGCACTGATGAGGGTGCAGGTGCTAAATGAGACCCTCACCCACCCCAGCCCTCCCTCTCCCGAAGCGTCGGGAGAGGGAGGGAGGACGGCTCCCCTCTCCCACAGCGTGGGAGAGGGGCAGGGGGTGAGGGCAGAGTTCCTTGCACACCTCAACGCCTACCGCTATCGGGGCGCGCCGAGCGAGGAAGAAGCGAACGCCATCCGACACCTCGTCCACCGAACCCTCACCGAGCGCATCCCGCCCAATCAACAGAACTCTCATCTCAAACTCGGTAAGGGTGGACTGGCGGTGATTGAGTTCCTGGTGGGCTGGCTAACCCTCCACACCGCCACTCCCGAATCGTATCCACACTCATCCAACACGCTGGAGGTGCTGGACTGGCTCTTGCGGCAAGGCGCTATCGATCGACCTGACCATGAGGTGCTTTCAGAGGCGTGGCAGTTGCAGTATCATCTGCGCAATCGACTGGCGTTGTTGTTTGAGCCTGCGCCTGAGGTCCTACCTGAGGGCGATCGGTTTGCCTTGCTGGCTTCCAGTCTCGGTTATGAGCGGGCAGACGAGCTTTGGGAGCATCTTCAGAACCTGCGTCAGGGCGTGGATGAGATTGCCCGACGCCATCGGTTGCTGAGTTAGCGTATCACTCTTCGGGTTCAATACCCAGTTCACGCAGTTGCTGAGCGAGCCTCTCTGCACGCTGACGCTCCTCTTCGGCACGACGGCGCGCCTCACGCCAACGACGACCCAACTCCCGAAATGTCAAAAACACCGAACCATCGGGATAACGCAACCCTATCCGCTCCCCCGAACCCCGACCAAACCGT